>ERZ772921.19-NODE-19-length-89928-cov-6.229546_pt1 | contig 89928 bp, 70 predicted proteins | sample MGYA00512117_ERZ772921 | MGnify/ENA primary metagenome ERZ772921 (study PRJEB29015, sample SAMEA2737944) | human oral metagenome | biome: human oral; feature: human-associated habitat; material: dental | place: China | collected 2150 ...
GAGGAAATCAGAGATTTTTTTAATCAACTAGGATAACAACTATTTTTACTACTTTACTATGATTATATATACGACTTATCTATAAAATTTTTTGATGAAATTTACTCACAAGAAATACCTACTCGTATCATGTTGATACTGTCAATAAGTATGTGTAAACGCTCAAATAGAGTTACGGAGTATTAATCAAATAAGCTTTCGAGTGTGTCATAACGTTGGCCAAACCCTTTATGGATTCGTTGACTTTGCTTGAAATTATAATCTTCAAACAAAGTAACTAAGTAACGTTCCAGAGACTCCTCGTTAGGAAAAAAACCTTCTTTTTCGTTTGACGTTTGATTTCTTTATTAAGAGACTCAATGAGGTTTGTCGAATAAATGCTGTGCCAAATCTGGTAATGAAACTGATAATATGCACTATTATAACCTATTTGTACATTTTTATTTTATCAAAACTGTACATTCTTATTTTATCATTTTCAATTAGTAAGTCTAGGATCACCAGATTATGGTTTCCATTTGTTCCGACACACTCATGATTCAATGTTGCTTAATGTAGGTACAAATTGGAAAGAACTCCAAGTCAGAATGAGGCATAAGTCAATGTTAACTACTACGGATACTTGCGCAGAGTTAGCACCTCAAAGAAAGCTAGAAGTAGTCAGCATTTATTTAGATTAGATTGCTGAATTAACTTATTAACTACTCTTAGCTTTCGCTCTACCTTTTGAAGGGTAAATTCCCATAAACGTTGATATAACAGTATTTAAAGATTGCTGAAATAACATTAACAACCTTTACAGATATAAAATTATCGCCACATCTAAATATTAATACTTAGACATAGCGATTGATTTAATTTTTTCATATATTGTTAGTAAATTTACCAACTAATCACTTTTCCATCTTCTATTTTAATATCAGCATCATAAAGTTTGTTTAGAAGATTTTCATCGAAAAAGTTAGTAGCTTGATCATTTTTTATAACTTTCCCATTAAGAAGAGCGATAATATTATCACTATAGGCTAGAGCTTGATTAATATCATGCAATACCATGATAATAGTGATTCCTAGAGATTTATTAAGATTTCTTACAAGCTGCATTATAGATTTTTGATATTTTATATCAAGAAATGTTGTTGGTTCATCTAAGATAATTATTTCAGTATCTTGGGCTAGACACATTGCAATATAAACACGTTGTAATTGACCACCAGAAAGCTCTGATACTATAGTATTCTTATAGTCTATTAGGTCTGTTTCTTTTAAGGCAAAATTTATTTTTTCTATATCTTCTTTTGTTTGTTTATAGAAGAATATATTTTGATAAGGTAATCGTGCAAAACTAACCATATCAAAGACTGTAATTTCCTGTGGAGTAATATTATTTTGATAAACTATTGAAAGTTTTGTCGCTAACTCTTTTAGAGAATAGCTTTTTAATTCTTTATTTTCTAAAAAAATATTACCGGTATAATTAGTGATATTTTTTGATAATAGTTTTATTAAAGTACTCTTGCCACAACCATTTTTGCCTAAAAGAGTAGTTATTTCTCCTTTTTTTATAGTTAAGTTCAAATCACTAAAGATAGCTTTAGTAGTATTGTATTTAAAAGATAGATTCTTTATTTCGATAATATTTTCCATCTAATTTACACCTCTTTTCACAAGAATAATAAAGGCTGGGCCACCAACTATCATCATAATAAGTTCAGCAGGTATTTCCACTGGATTAAATGCGACACGACCAACTGTATCAAATAGTAAAAGAATAAAAGCACCTAATAATCCAGTAAATGGAATGGTAAATATGTGATTTCTACCGATAATTATTTTAGCAATATGAGGGGTTATTAATGCAAGAAAAACTAATACACCCGCAACCGTTGTTGCAATAGACGCTAGAGCTACAGCAACGAATGAAATAAGTAATCGAACTTTATTAATGTTTATTCCAAGTGATGAAATAATATTGTCATCTAGCGTAAATATATTGCATAATTTAGATAAAAGAAAGCTTGCTATAAACAATATAGGTAGCCAGATTGCTAGTAATTTAACATCTTCCCAATTCTTCGTTCCTAGCGATGAAGTTTTAAAAGAAAGTGAGGTGGAAGAATTACTTTGATTTAAATATTGTAGGGAGTTTAGAATACCAGTAAAAAAGTAACTAATGGCTATACCAATTAAAATTATCTTTATATTATTTTTTGTCTTACCAGCTAGAAAATAAATTATAGCAAAACCTAGCATTCCCCCGATAATAGAAAAAATAGATTTAAAGATAATTAAATTTGGAAATAAACCAATACCAAGATACATAAATAGTGCAGCCCCACTAGAAACACCAATAAGACTAGGGTCAACTAATGGATTTTTTAAAACAGTTTGTAAAAGCAGACCACTTATTCCAAGAGCAGCGCCCACAAGAATAGTGATGATGATTCTAGGGAAACGCACATCGATAATAGCATTGACATTGGCGTATTCTTTAGTAAAAATCCCAACAATAAGCTCAGAAATATTTGCCTTAATACTACCGCTATTTGCAGAAATAAAAATAGTAAACATAAGTAATAAACTGATAATGACAAAAGAAATAATTTTTTTATCTTTTAACATAGTTTTTTCCTTTCTAAATATAGTTAAAGTTTTATTAAGGTAAAACAATTTTATAATTTAAGGAAAAGCACTGATATATCAACGTTAGTATCATAGTCAATGTTTTTCCTTAATTTTAATTATTTATAAAAAGTATCATATAAGAAGTTTAATCCATCACTATAATCAAAACCAGCAGTCATTCCAAAAATTTTATTATCCAGATCGATTACTTTATTATTTTTTACAGCATTGAAGTGTTGCCAACTTTTATTAGAAGAAAACTCTTTTTTAAACATATCCATAACCTCATTAGGCATAGCATGAGCAGTACGTAAAATAAAATCAGGTTGTTCAGAAAGTGCAGTTTCTAGATTTAGTTGACTAAATTCTTCGTTAGACTTTATAATGTTTTCTCCACCAGCAAGTTTTACAAGATTTCCCACATAAGACTTTTCTCCTGCTGCCAAGTAACTACCAGGTAAGCCCATTAAGATTAAAACTTTAGGTTTTTTTTTGCCATCTATTTTTTTTGAGAATTGACTATCAAAAAGCTGACGTTCTTGTTTGAGTTTGTTATAAATTTCTGTTTTATTAAATTCATTTGCTAATTCTTCGGTTACTTTGTATAGACCATCTACACTACGTAAATCAACAAATTTATAAGGAATATTGTTTTTATCAAAACCTTCTTTAAGCCAATCTGATAGATTATCAGGAGCATAGACCATACTTGGTTTTATAGATTTTATTACTTCCATATTAGGATTCATAGGTAGGCCAATTTGGATAATATTGTTATAACGTGCGGGCATTTTTCCTAGTTTACTTGTAGGAACACCAGCTAATTTAATATCTAATTTATCGGCAATACTACTAAGTGCTACAGAATCCATAACAATACGTTTTCCATTTTCTTCTTCTGACTTTTTATCTTTGTTAACTCCAGTTAAATCGATTGTTTCGTTAAATGCTTTATCCGCTTGTGAAGCATCTGTTCCAGTGGTATTACCAGGATTATTATTAGAACAAGCACTAAGAAGAACAACTAAACTAGTGAGAAGAATAAATATTAGATTTAATTTTTTTTTCATAAGTTATTCCTCAATATTATTAGAATTTTTTTTATTTCTTTTTAAAACGTAAGCTCCACCAATTAAAATAAGCACACCAATAGTTCCACCAATATAGTATGGAGTATAGTTTTTTTCTTTAATAACTTCCATATCAATATTTCCTTCTTTGATTGTATCAGCATTAACTTCTATAAAAAATCGTACCGGACGATTCATAGGTTTAACGTACATTTGCGCCATAGCAAGGAAGTTTTCATTAGGAACTTCAAAGCGATAATCTACATAGCTGTCTTTATATTGCTCAATATTAACTTTAGTTTCAGTAGCGACAACTTGTTTAAATTCCCCATCACTTTGTAATACTTTAATAAAAGGACCTTGTTCTTTACTGCGTTCAATCCAATTCATAAGATGAATACGCACTGTAGCGTATAATTTACCATCTTTTGTGCGTTGAAGCTGTGCTTTTGCCCAACGTTTTTCACCGCCAGCTTTTTGATTACTAATAGCCTCATCAAGATTTCCACCAGCATTGATAGGTGAGATAACACCTTGAACCATACCTTCACCAATAGAAGCATTTTTTGTTCCACCATCAGCAGTAATTCCTGTTAATGGGTTTAAATAAGAACCAGTAATATCTAGGTTATAAGTTCCAACTTTTTTAGTTTTATTTGTATCCTTAAAGTAATCTTCTAATTTTTTAGCGACAAATCCATCAGGTACTTTGTCTTTATCATTGTTGTCAGAGCTTTTCTTTTCTTCTTCTTTTTTGCTCTCACTTTTTTTATTATCTTCAGATCCAGAAACAAGGGTTGCAGCACTCCAGTTAAACTTCAAGATAGCATCTTGAGAAGCATCGCCTCCCATAATTTGATTCATAGCATCAACTGCAACTCTAACACCAATTCTATCAGGTTTTATCGCAGAATAGTTAAAGTTGAGAGTACCAGGATAAGTACTAGTTCCACCATTAAGATTTGTATCATTATAAGTACTTGTAACTGATGCGGCACTTAACGAACCAGAAAATATTGGTGCAGAGTAAACGCTAAGAGACAGTAAATGCCCATGTAAATTATTAAAATCCATCGGAACAAATTGGACGGTAATATTAGATGTTCCATTTTCATATTCAGTAACAGAGGCAGTAGTAGCTAGAGCATTATTACCCATAGAAAGTCTACCACTATTTTCAGAGTGCCATAATTCGATAGGAACGCTATAAACTTTTTTTCCGTCGGCTTTTGCAATTTCGATATTGTTAATTTTAGCAGAAGAAAATATAAAAGCAAGAGTTGCAAAAATTATTACAACAAGTTTAAATATTCTTTTCATATTAAAAATCTCTCTTTCATTTATTTAGTTTTATAGAAACATTAGGTAGTATCTATAAAATATTTAAAAAAGCGAGACGAAAAACTTATCGTCCCGCTTTATTGTTGATAATATGGATGAACGCTGATAAAGAGCGGGTTATTATCAACCTCAAATTGTTATTTTATTTTTGTCTTTTTCTTCCAAGGAATACAGCACCGGCTAGTGTGATAATACCAGCAAAGATAGAGCTTGTTGTCTCTAATCCAGTTCTTGCTAGGCGTTTACCATTTGGATTTAAACTATTATTACCACCAGTTAGAAGTGTTCCTCCAGGTATAGTAGGAACCTCTCCTTTTTCTTCTGTAACATTAGACCAGTCAAAAGTTAAGATAGCGTTTTGTTTACCACCACCAGGCATAATGTTTTCCATAGTTTGAACAAATACAGCCACAGGAATTTGAGTTAATTTTTGGTTACTAGTAAAGTGAGCTCGAACTTCGTTGTCAGCTCCACCTGTTTTATACAATGGATATTCAGTCCCATTAACCCAAAACTTAGTAATACCATCTGTTTGACCAAGGAATTTTATATCTTTAAAGTAAACAACATAGTGATAAACCCCATTTTGTTCGTAAACTTGTACACGATCAAGAGCTGCGTTACCCATAGAAAGTTTACCAGGTTGGTGAGCATGCATAAGTTTAGCAGTTACACCTTTAAATATAGTAGCAGTATTCTCTGTAACAGGTCCATTATTATCCCCGTTTCCGTTATTTCCGTTATTTCCGTTATTTCCGTTATTTCCGTTATTTCCGTTATTTCCATTGTTGTTAATTGTAGCAAATTTAATTCCAATTAAACTAAAGTGTTTTGCTTCAACTTCAACATATTTTTTACCATCGATATCTTTATTTTCGAATTTAAGCAGTTCTTTGTTGCTACCATCTTCATTAATATGATAAGCTTCTACAACTTCTCTGTCTACAGGAATTGAAACTTTTGCAGCTTGTTTTATTTGTTTAACCTCTCCATTTTTAGTAAGGAAGTGAATATCAAAAATACTATTATCTTTTTTATCAATTCCAGGTACTTCTTTTGGTTCTACCGCTAACTCTTTTACAGATTTATCTAATCCTGCCACAGGAATAATTACTTTAACAGGAGTAGAGTTGTCATTATCAAAGAATATAGCATAAGCTCCATCTTTAGAGATAGCCACTTTTCCACCTTTTAGGAATTCAGCAGGAGAGTCTGGGAAATTAAGGTCTAATGTTACATCAACTTCGTTGCCATCTTTGTTTTGTTTAGAAACAACTGTAGCTTTTAATTGAATTTTGTCTAGTAATTTATCAGTTGTGAACGATACTTCTTTTTGCGTTTTTTCTAGATTTGTTATTGTAGCTTCAGTACCGTTGTGAACAATTTTAGAAAATTGGAAGTTAGTTCTTTTTGTAATAAATGTGTTCCCTTTTTCTTCTTTTACTTTAAATGTATATTTATATTTATCACCAACTTTTTCTACAGTAACATCTTTTTCAAATAGATTAGCATATGTAGATAATTGAGAATTATCTTTTTGATATTTAAGTTCACCTTTAACTGTAGTAGGGAAGGTATTAGGTATTTTGTCATATACTACTTCATGATCAGGAACTACAGGTGCTTCTGGTTTTTTGTTTTCTTCTGGTTTAGTTGGAGTTGTAGGTTTAGCAGGTTTAGTAGGCACTGTAGGTTTTTCTTCAACAACAGGTTTTTCTACAAAATCTCTAGCAGTTTCATAGTACAACTCTAATGTAGTGTCATGTTTTGTAGGATTTTTTTGTCCTGGGTAAACATTAGCACCAGTAAGTTGAATTTTTTGTAATAGTTTATCAGCTACTATAGTGATTTCTCTAATTTTTCCAGAAGGTGTAAGTTTTTTCTCAGGTAAAGTAACATCTTTGTATTGAAGATAAGATAATTCAAAAGCATATAGTTCTCCACCAACTGATGCCACTCCAGGTTTAACTCTTATAGTATAATGATATTTTTCTCCGACTTTTTCTACTTTAACATCATGGTCTAAAGCAGCATTGTAAAGAGATTCTTCTTTATTATCAATAGCATTTCTAAAGTGCCCTTGGACTGTTATAGGAAGTTGTTTTTTCAATTCCTTAGTATATGGTACATCTTGGTAAATATTTTTATCTGTAGATATATTGTAATCAGATAAATCATTCTTTTTATTGAAATTTAAGGCGAAAGTCATTGGGTGAGTCATTTTACCCATTCCTGGATATGTAGTAGCTCCTTTTAATTGAATTTTATCAAATAATTCACTAGTTGTTAGAGTTACTTCTTTAATTTTTTTCTCTGCATCTAATACTTTAGTATCTAGAACTTTATCTTTATAAAGAATTTCTTCTAATTCAAAGTTCATAGCATTTCCACCCATAGAAAATGTTCCAGGATGTATTTTAAAAGTATATTTATATTTATCACCAACTTTTTCTATTTTAACGTCAGAATCTAAGGCAGCATTGTATGCTGAATCTTCTGTATCTGAACCAGCTCGTTTAAAGCTTCCTTTAGCAGTTGCTGGAAATTCTTTTGGAACAATACTACTATCAGCTACATGATCAACAAGACCTTGCGCAGGAGGTGTTGTTGGTTTAGTAGGTTTTTCACCAGGAGTAACAGCAGGATTTGTTCCTTCTGCTGGTTTAGTAGATTTATTAAGCTCTTCTTTAGCTTTAGTAACATCTAACTGTAAGTAGGCTTTTTGGCGTCCGCCACCAGGTGAAAGGTCTTCCATTACTTGAACAAAAACTTCAACTTCTATTTTTGGTTTTAATTCAGATAGCGTAAATTCAGAGATTCTTGGATTTACAAGTCCATTTATAGATGTAGGAGTTAATTCTACTTGTTTTCCTTCTACCCAGAATTTAGAAACACCATCATTTTTACCTGCAAAAGTAAGATCTTTCCAAATAACAGTATATTTGTATTGATCTCCAACCTTTTGAACTGTTACTTTGTGTAAAGCACCATTCCCCATAGATGGACGATTTTCATAATAATGTTGCAATGTAGAAGGGACGTCAATAGGTTTAGAGGCCACTTCATTAGCAGCGTACGCTGTGTGTTCGTGTTGCGTGTTAATTAATCCAGCTGTTGATAGTGTAGAAACTATTGCTGCAGCTGAAAGAACTTTTAACAAGTTATTTTTTTTCATAGTTAATATGTCTCCTTTATTTGAAAGTGATTATCATTAATAACTATTATACGACAAATAATTTAATTTGTAAACAATAATCATTATCACTTGTTGTGGGATATTATTTTTTAAAGTAAGGGAAATGTAATTTAATGTAAACTTTTACTGTTGTTAAAAATACCTAACAAGCTGTAGAGAAGGCGGTTTCTCAATTTGTTGACATTTATTTTTTTCTGTGCTACGATTTAAAAAGTAAATAGAATAAAATCACTGGGGGAGCCTGTAGGCTGAGATAACACAGTTAGACCCTTTGACCTGATCTAGATAATGCTAGCGGAGGAAATGTGAATGGATATAATTAGGATTATTCTACAAAGAATAATATCGTATTTGTAATATATTTTTCATAGTTCTCTTACGTTGGTAAGGGGACTTTTTTATGTATCTAAAGTGATATTATTTTATACTAAAATTAAAAATACTGAGGGGGATATACCTATGAAACTTATTACTGAAATTATGGAAGAGAAGGCATTGCCGATTGTTGATAAAATATATAATGATGGCTTTATTCAAGGCTTAGTTCATGCTAATTTATCTAAGGAAGCAGTTGTGCATTACCTAAAAGCTGATGCTCTTTATTTGGCTAACTTTAGTGATATTTATGCAATGTTGTTAGCAAAAAGTAATGATAAAGTTGAAAAAAACTTTTTCCTAGGTCAAATTAATTTTGTATTAAATGAAGAAATCGCAGCTCATAAAAATTTAGCTGATTATGTAGGTGAAGATTACCATGAAATTATAAAAGGAGGAGAGTGGTATCCGTCTGCAGATCATTACATTAAGCATATGTACTATAATGCTTTTGCATTTGGAATGGCAGAAACATTAAGTGCAATGGCACCGTGTCCTTGGATTTATAAGATGGTAGCTAGAAAAATTCTTGCAAATCATAACTTAGCTGAAGATCATCCTTTAAAATTCTGGGTAGAGTTTTATGCTGATGGTCTAGTAGATGAAGTATTAACAGAGTATTATAAAATTATTAATCGTGAAGCCAAATTTATGGGTGAAGAAGGGAAAGAACGACTTATCAAAAACTTTTTAGAAAGTTGTGAACATGAACGTCGCTTCTTCAACATGGCTTATACACAAGAGCGTTGGGATTTAGAGGTGTAGATTATGACAAAACTAAATATTGCTTTAACTATCGCTGGGACTGATCCAACGGGTGGAGCTGGTATTATGGCTGATTTAAAAAGTTTTCAAGCTCGTGAAGTTTACGGTATGGCTGTAGTTACTAGTGTTGTTGCACAAAACACTCTAGGCGTTCAAATGATTAGAAACTTAGACTTAGATATACTAGAAGCTCAATTAAAAAGTGTTTTTGATGATATAAAACCTGATAGTATAAAAACAGGAATGATAGCTAATGCTGATATGATGAAATTAGTTAAGAAATATTTATCAAAAGATGTTCCTTATGTTGTTGATCCAGTAATGGTTGCGACAAGTGGCGATAAATTGATAGATGATGTTGCTAGAAAACATCTAAAAGAAGAGATATTACCACTAGCTACTATTATTACACCGAATGTACCTGAAGCAGAAGAAATAGTTGATTTTAAAATAGTAACTGAAGATGATGTAAATCGAGCAGGGAAGTTTATTATCGATGAAGTTGGATGTAAGTCTGTAGTTATAAAAGGTGGACATTTAACAGGTGAAGCGAAAGATTATTTATTCTTGAATGATGGGACTAAGAAAGTATGGACTAGTGAAAGATTTAAAACTAATCATACACATGGAACAGGATGTACATTCTCAGCTGTTATTACCGCTGAATTAGCAAAGGGCAAAAGTATAGTTGAAGCTGTAGATATTGGGAAAAAATTCATAACTGCAGCGATTAAGTATACACCGGGAATTGGTCATGGGAATGGACCTGTAAATCATATGGCATTTAAAGGAGATTTATAAATATGACAAGTTTAAGATTATTAAAAGAAAAAAATCCATTAGTCATTTGTATTACTAATGATGTAGTTAAAAATTTTACAGCTAATGGCTTAGTATCGTTAGGTGCATCACCAGCAATGAGCGAATATAAAGAGGATTTGATAGATTTATTAAGGTATGCAGGTGGACTTTTAATAAATATAGGAACATTAACAGCTGAAAATTGGAAATTATATCAAGATGCATTAAAAATTGCAGAAGAGTATAATGTACCGGCTGTATTAGATCCAGTAGCTTGTGGAGCAGGAGAATATAGAAAAAAGGTAGTACATGATTTAATTACTAATTATAAATTAGCTGCAATAAGGGGGAATGCAGGAGAAATAGCAGCTCTTATAGGAGAAAATGTTGCATCTAAAGGTGTAGATAGTGCAGCAGTAGATAATATAGGAGAATTGGCACTAAAAGCTAATAAAGAATTAAATATTCCAATAGTTGTTACAGGTGAAATAGATGCAATAGCTGTAACTGGAAAAGTAAAATTAATAAAAAATGGAAGTGCCATGATGCCAAAAGTAATAGGGACAGGCTGCTTATTAGGTGCAGTTGTTGCAAGCTTTGTGGGTTTAGATAATGATATCATGAAAAATCTAGAAACCGCAATGTTGGCTTATAATATAGCGGGAGAACTTGCGGAAAAACAACCACGAGCAACTCTACCAGGAACATTTAAAGAAGAATTTATCAATGCTTTATACACAGTTTCGGATAGTGATATTGAAAAATATAAAAAGGTAGAAGAATATGTTTAATAAAGAAATATTAAAGCTATATTTTATATGTGGAACGACAACATGTAATAATAAAAACTTAGAACAAGTAGTGGAAGAAGCACTTCGTGGAGGAATAACAAGTTTTCAATTTCGAGAAAAAGGAGACGCCGCACTTGTAGGTTTCCAAAAAGAAGAATTAGCAAAAAAAATTCAAAAATTATGTAAACTATATCAAGTACCATTTATTATAAATGATGACATAGAACTTGCAGTAAAACTTGATGCAGATGGGGTGCATGTTGGTCAGGGAGATGAAGATGTTGAAAAAATTAGAAAGTTACTTCCGGATAAAATAATAGGTTTATCAGTTGGAAATGAAGAGGAGCTAAGAGAATCTAAAATAGAATTTGTAGATTATATAGGAGTTGGGCCTGTTCATAGTACTATCTCAAAAAATGATGCGGGGGGAGCTATAGGTTATAAAGGGTTAAAAAAAATGCGTAAATTAGCTCCTGAGATACCCATAGTTGCAATAGGGGGAATAACAAAAGAGGATATTAAAAATATAGCAGCTACTGGAGTAGAGGGAGTCTCAATTATTTCAGCAATTTCTTATTCAGATAATATAAAACAAACAGTAGAGCAGATGATTAATGAATACAAAAATTATGTGGAATAAGATAAGGGTATATAGTTTCTATTCGAATTTGCCAAACAAGGTGTTTTCAAGTATAATTAGTGTATAAATTATTTCGCTAAGTGAGGGCTAAACTTATGAAGGATATAGTATTAATTCATGGCACATGGTGTGACGGAAATGTTTGGGGAGAGTTCAAAAATAAATTAGAAGAATTAGGACTGCGTGTTCATACACCCTCATTACGCTATCATGATTTGCCTTATGCAGAAGTAGAACAAAAAGTGGGACGTGTAAGTTTAGGAGAATACACAGATGACATTGTAAAATTAGTAGAGAGTTTAGATGAACCGCCTTTAGTATTAGGTCATTCCTTAGGTGGATTAATAGCACAACTTGTCGCTGTAAAAACAAAGGTTTCCGGTCTTATCTTAATGGGAACAGCTCCTGCTGCGGGAATATTTGCTTTTTATCCTAGTATGGTAATTTGTTTCTACAAACATTTCTTACGTTGGGGATTTTGGAAAAAACCTATGCCACCGTATAAACATGCATTTTGTGATTATTGCATGAATAATCAAGCTCCGGAAGATAAAGAGATAGAATTTGCTAAGTTAGTTCCAGAGTCAGGATTTACGTATTTTCAAATGGCACTACCTTTTTTAGATAAACAAAAAGGAGCTTATGTTGATTTTGATAAAATAAATGAACCAGTGCTTGTAATCACAGGAACGGATGATCGCATGGTTAGTCCAAACATTGCTAAAGCAACTGCAAAAAAATATAAAAATTCTAAACTAGAAATTATACAGGGTTCAGATCATATGTATGAAGCACCAAAATTTAGAGATGTTACTGTAAAAATAATAAATACGTGGTTAGAAGAGAATTCATTAAAAAATTAATATAAAAATTAAAAACTGTTAAAAAAGAATAATCCTTACTAAAAATAATTGAAAGTTCTTTTTAACGGTTTTAATTTTATTTTCTTTTTTGTCCTTTATACACATACAATTGTAACTTGTAAACGATTTCTAAAAAATAAAACTTGAAAAAATAAAAAAAATTTTTTATAAAAAGTGTTGACATAAAAAAAAATAAATGTTATTATCTACTCAAGTTAAAAAATTACCAATATTCAAATAAGTATCGTATAGGAACTTTTACAGAGAGTGTGAGTAGGTGAAAGCACACAATGCAGATGATATGGGAAAATGGTTTGAATGGTAAAAAAAGTGAGTTTAAAACACAAGCTTTTTTCGTAAGCGTTACGTTACAAACGCACATTATTATGGATAATTCTAGACATATCCATTGTAGTGAAATGAGTTCGTAATTTACGAAAAAGTAAGGTGGTACCGTGAAATTAGTTTCGCCCTTATTCTCTTAGGAGGATAAGGGCGTTTTTATTTTGCTTAAGTTCACACACAATCTAAATTTAAAACATATTAGTAAAAGGAGAAAATTATAATGAAAAAACTATTATTATTAATAACAAGTTTTGTACTTGGATTTGTATTAATCGGATGCTCTAGTGCATCAAAAGAAGAAAAAAAAGGAATTGATGTTGAGAAATTAGATCCAAAAAATCCTGTAACTATAAAAGTAGGAGCATCTAATGTCCCACACGCAGTATTATTAGAACATGTTGCACCACAACTTGAAAAAGAAGGTATTAAACTAGATATCATTACATATCAAGACTACTATATTCCAAATAAAACTTTAAATGATAAAGAAATAGATATTAACTATTTCCAACACGTACCATTCTTGAAAAACGCTATAAAAGAAAATGGTTATAAAATTGAGGACGCTGGTGCAGTTCATTTAGAGCCAATCGGTCTTTACTCTAAAAAAGTTAAAAATGTTAAAGACCTTAAAGATGGAGCAAAAGTATTAGTAAGTAATAACAAAGCCGAATGGGGAAGAGTTCTTAAACTTCTTTCAGCAGAAGGATTAGTAAAAATTAAAGATGGAGTAGATCCAGTTAATGCTACTTTTGATGATGTAGTAGAAAACCCTAAAAACTTAAAATTCAGTTACGAAAATGATCCAGCACTAATGACGCAGTTCTACCAAAATGGAGAAGGTGATTTAGTATCAATCAATGCTAACTTTGCAGTTGATGCAGGACTAAATGCAGCGACAGAACCAATTTTAGTAGAAAAAGCTACAGATGACAATCCTTATGGAAACATTTTAGCAGTTCGCCAAGGTGATAAAGACAAATTAGTTGTTAAGAAAATTTTAGCAGCATTAAAATCAGAAGATACTCAAAAATTCATTAAAGAAAAATGGAATGGAGCAGTATTACCTGTTAAATAAGATTAACTGGTATAACAATAAATACTGATTTTGAGATTCAATGCTTCAAAATAGAATTTACTTGTATGTAGACACAAGTAAAACTATATAAATTTATTTAAAGTAAATACTTAGAGCGACTTAGAAAATTAATTTCTACGAAATTATAATTTTCTAGTTGCTCTTTTTTGTTGTTAAAAAATAAGAATATAATATAGAAGAAAAAATAAAACGAGGTAGAATACTATCTAAGCATGTGATAAAATAAATATAGGGAGTTTTTTAAAAATAGGGAGAGATACAATGGAAACTTATATTTATAATATTGCTATTTTGCTGATAGGTCTTATTTTTGCTAGTGGAACAAAATGTTTAGTTGATAGTGAAGAAAAAAGAAGTTTTTTAACTAGACGAAGTCAATGTTCAATCTGTAAAAAAGAATTAAATTTTCTAGATTTAATTCCAATAGTAAGCTATTTGTTTAAACGCGGACGATGTAGTTACTGCAAAAGTAGGATACCTTTTGATATCTTTTTATATGAATTTTTCACATTAATTGTTTTAATCTTTTATTTTATTTTTAATAAGTATTTTATTTTTCTAAATTTATTTTATATTAGTATTCTAATATATCTAATATTTATAGCGATAGAAGATGTTAGGTATTTGGAAGTAGTAGATGAGTTATTTTATATTTTTTTGTTATTGAATATAGGATTATTAATCTTTAATTTTCATTTTTTTGATATTTTTGAATGGTTACTATTAGTTGTAATCTATCATATTTCATACTTTATTACACGAGGAAGTCTAGGTTATGGAGATATAAAAGTTTTTTGCGTTTTAGTACTTAACCTAAACTTTTTTGAAGGGATATATTTATTTGCTTTTACATTTTTGTATGCAGGATTTTTTGCATTAGGGATACTTGTTTTTAAGAAAGTAAAACGAGGGACAAAAATTCCATTAGTACCATTTATAGCATTGGGTTATTTTAGCATACTTTTAATAAGGGAGGGAATACTATGGTAAAAGGATATACGATAAAAGAATTTTGTAAAGAAGATAGACCACGTGAAAAGTTGAAAAAATATGGCGCATTTTCTTTAAGTGATAAGGAAGTTTTAGCTATTTTACTTAGAACAGGCACAAAAAGTAAAAATGTTATTGAGCTAGCTTCATCAATATTAGAAGATGTTGGGGGTATAACAAAATTACGAGAAACAACATTTAATGAACTATCAAAACACAAAGGAATAGGGGAGGAAAAGGCGATTCATATTTTAGCAAATATTGAGTTTGCACGACGCATTTATTCAACTGACATACCGGATATAAAGTGCAATAGTCCGGAAGTTATCGCAAGATTTTTGAAATCATCATTGGAAAATTTGACGCAAGAGTTTTTTATTGTTTTAGATATAGATACTAAGGGAAAAATCTTAGAAAAAAGAGAAGTGTTTAAAGGAAGCCTAGCAATGTCAGTAGTGCACCCTCGAGAAGTTTTTAAGAATGCAATAAAAAATAGCGCAGCCAGTATCGTTTGTGTGCATAATCATCCAAGCGGCGATCCTACACCTTCAATAGAAGATTTGCTGACAACTATTAATTTAATAGAAGTTGGCGATGTAGTAGGAATAGAAATGCTAGATCATATTGTAGTGGCTAAAGAAGGCTATGTTAGTATAAGGAAGATTTTAAACTATTTTAACTTAGAGAATATTGATTATAAAAATAAAGAAGTTACGAGGGAACAACTTCAATTTATTTTGAAGAAATATAAGGTAGTCAATAACTTTTAAATATTAAGATAATTTATAAAGTGTATAGTGTAGAAAAAAAGATAAAAATGAATAAGAATCACAAAAAAATAGTCAATCTTTGTAGCATAACAACCTAAACTGAAACAGTCAAGCAAGTTTCAAAATAGACTAAAAACTCTATTAATATACCTTGATAATGGTTTTTAGGTGTAATATAATACTAATAAAAGTTGCATAGTAATTTAAAACTAGTTATAAAATATCTTTTAATAATCTAAGTATTTGAAATTAATAAAGAGGAAATAGAGAATATCAGTAAAAAGAGTTTTACGTATATAGGACTAGATTTACTAGTAGACTGCTTACTTATTCAATTTATTCTCATATAAATACTTTTGATTACTAGTATGTACAAAAAAATTATGAAATGAGAGGTGTAATATATGAGTAGAAAAAATTTTATTATACTTAATATAATAGAAAGTATATTGTGGATTGGGGCAATGGTTATAGGATCTATGTTGGATAGTAAATTATGGGTGACAATCAGTATGTTAATAATATTGATTAGTTTATTACATGCAGCTTATGTTACGATAGTAAAAAAAAGTATAAATCTTTTAGCTGGAATGACAGAAGAACAAGCTGTAGAAATACAAAGAGATCCAGAAAAATTAAAAAAATATGAGAGAATAACTCAAGTGATAGGAGTTACTATTTTAGTAAGTGCTTTATTTTTAATTTATCTTATTTACGAGTATAACGTGAAATAAATGAGATAAATTAACGGTATTAAAAAAGTTAGCAAAAAATATATATGATTTAAAGGTGGTATTTGAAATATATAGTGTAAGTATATATAATATTAGTATAGTTTATTACTAAAAATATATTAGATTAATTTGATAAATATATGATTTAGTGTTATTATATTCTACAAGAAAATAAATAGTAACTGATAGATATTTAATAATATAATATGACTATTTGCATATTTTTTATCTTAATGGATACTAGTAATTAAATTTTATGGTTAACTTTAGGAGGATAAAAATGAAAAAAAGATTATCGAAGTTATATAAATTTTCTCACAAAAAACTGACAATGGGAGTTCTTTTGACAGCAGGAGTAATACTACTACCTTCAGTGTCAAATAATGTGTATACAGGAAAAGCTATTGCAAATTATTCTAATAGTAGTTCAATTACTACTGAAAATAATGCCCAGTTAGATAAAAGTGTTAGACATGCAATCTATGCCAATAATTTTAATAACACAAATCCAAATGTTCCAATGTTAAATGATGGTATACAATTTTCATCAAAATATACAGTTATCAATAAAGAAACCAATCAAGTTGAGTCATCAGGGCTTTCTTATGAAAAACCTTGGGATGTATTATACAAAGCTATTCCCCTGACTTATGCTAATGGAGATGTTGTTGATACAAAATTATATTCAGAATTAACATCAATAAGTAAGACAACAAATACAAGTAATGAGGTTAAACAAATTAATCAAGAAGTTACATTTGCCAAAAATGGAGATGTTCAAATAGATGCTAGTCGTGTATCAGGAAATATTATTTCGGGTGATTTCGATGATACGAAGATGGAAGTTAAATATAAATATAATAATACTTTCTATACAGTCCAAGAATTAAATGCATTATCAGGTTTTAGTTGGTCTGGTGTTACAGCCGTATCATTTAAAGGGAACTTAGATCCTTCAAAATCAATAATAATTAATGCACCATTGATAACAGTAAGAGACTTTTCTGTTGCTGAAAACAATAAAAATAATATTATAGAAACAATCAATGAGATAACTATAAATAATAAAAAAATAACTAGTAGTGCAACATTAGTGTTCCAGAATTTTATGTATACTGTAAAAGAAAATACCTTTGGTAAGTACATTGGGACATATCATACTGTAGAACCAGATGGAACCAAAAAATATGTTCAAGTTGAAGAAAAAGTCCAAAAAATGTTACCTGATGTTTCTGAAAGTGATTTATACTATGAAATGTTTAGACACATCCCTGTAGGTTCTGATAAATCAAAATTAGAACAAGAAGAAAAAAATGGGGTTGTTTATAGTGGAAGTCAATATAGTATCAAATTAAATAGAGTATTCAATGCTATAAAAGATGAAGGATTCTCATTAATGGCTACTGATGAGTTAGGGGTAAAATTAGAATATCATTATGATATGCATGGTAAACAAGATATTTATGCTGCTGACGGGACAAAAGTTACGCCAGGGGAAGTTGATCCTAAATCAGGAGTTCTATTATCAAAATATTATGTAGAATTACATAAAGTATTAGACACGAAAGACTTAAAATTAAATGTTGGTGATAGTTGGTCAAAATTTGATAATTTAATTTATAGTAAAACAATTGCCGATTCACCTAAAGATGAACGTGATATCCCTAAAGATGAAATAGTGGTTACACATAATGTTGATACAACAAAACCAGGGGAATATATGGTAAAATATGCCTATAATATTAAAGGTGATAATAGCCAGACTATAACAAAAACTGCAAAAATAACGGTAGTGGGTTCTTCAAATCCAGGAGACAAAGATAAATCAAAAGACACGAAAGATACAAAAGACACAAGAGACTCTAAAAAATTATCAAATACAGGTATACTAAATGATAATTATGCTATTCTTGGAGGAGTAGCTCTATTATTGATGACTCTAATAGTTAAGTATCGTCGAGAAAAATAAAGATTCTACATTAAATGTGGAGAACGAGAAAATAACGCTATAAAATGCTAAGCAGCATTAAGCTGCTTGGCATTTTTACTATGTTTACTCACTCTTTCATTATTTTTTATTTAGAAACTAACAATTTAGGTATAAAAAAGATGCATAACCTAAAATTACCCAAAATATTATAACCATAAAAAACTTTTTAAACTTGATATGTACCCATTCCACTGGTTTGTCCAGTAAAAGGGGTACATATCAATATGACTTTTTCTTTTTTACTATGAGAGATTAAGGTTATCTGATATAATATATTGAGTAAACTAGGGCAAAACAGATTTGTAGAATATGATTAAATCAAGGATAGAATAAATCGTTTGGTAGTGGCAACTAATAATCTTTTCCTCACTTTGTTCGTTAAGATTAAAGTTGCTTTTGCATACGGTGTACCTAAGTGTTTTATGATTGCTTTGCTTCTTAAAACACAAATGTGCAATGCAATGCCCCCCTTAAGAGGGTTTTTCACCCCCAAAAATGATAAAAAAAGGAGTTTTTGTATGATAAAATTAGTTGTTACAGATATAGATGATACGTTAGTAAATAGTAGAAATGAAATTTCTGAGAAGAATAGAGAAGTAATAGAAAAATGTAAAGAGCAAGATATAAAAGTTATTTTAGCTTCAGGAAGACCAGATTTTGGTATGATGAAGATAGTTGAAGATTTAAAACTAGATAGTTATGACAATTATCTACTATCATATAACGGAGCAAGAATAGCTAACCTAAAAACTGGAGAAGTTGTTTATGAAAAATTCTTATCCCCGGAAAGAATTAAATTTTTAATAGACATAGCACTGGAAAACGATTGTGATATTCTAACATATCAAAATGGTGATGTGTTAACAAATCGTGATAATGAATATGCACGCGTAGAAGTAGGGTTGGTAGGAGCAAAACTTATAATTGCTGAAAATATGAAAGAGCATATAAAAGAAGGTGCAGCTAAGGTAATTATATTAAAACACCCTGACGAAGCACAAGCTATTAAGGAAAAACTTCAAAAAGAGTTAGGTGATGAGTATGAAGTAGCTACTTCAAAACCATTTTTTATAGAAGTTAATGACAAAGGTATTTCTAAAGGGGACTCACTAGATGCGTTATGCAAAAAACTAGGATTAACTAAAGATAATGTAATGGCGCTTGGAGATGGACTTAATGATTTAAGTATGATAGAGTTTGCTGGTATGGGCGTTGCAGTAGATAATGCTAACCCAGTTTTAAAAGAAGCGGCGGACTTTATATCAAAGAGTAATGATGAAGATGGATTTGCTTATGCAATTGAAAAATTTATTTTAAATAATAAAAATTAAGATAGACGGACGATACAAAGTATCGCCCTTTCTTTTAGAAAGAGGAAAAAATGAAAGTAACATTAATATGTGTTGGGAAAGTAAAGGAAAAATTTTATCGTGATGCGATAAAAGAATATGAAAAGCGATTAGGCGCATATATAAAATTAAATACAATAGAAATAAACGATGAAAAAGTAAAGGGGGAAAATCCATCGGAGATTGCTATTGCTATGGATAAAGAGGGGAAAAATATTCTTTCGAAAATTAAAGATAATCAATATATTATTACGTTAGAGATTCTCGGAAAAAATCTATCAAGTGAGGATTTTGCAGAAAAAATTAATAATCTTATGTTATCAGGAAACAGTGATGTTGTTCTTGTAATTGGTGGGAGCTACGGCCTATCTGATGAAGTGAAAAAACGTAGTAATTATGCACTATCTTTTAGTAAGATGACATTCCCACACCAAATGATGAGAGTAATTTTACTTGAGCAGGTATACCGTGCATATCGCATAATAACAGGAGCTAGTTATCATAAATAATACTAAAAGAGTAGAGAAGTCTTTTTGGATAAATCTTTACTCTTTTTTACTATTAAATTAAAATGATTTTTAGTATAATGAAAGTGAAATAAAAAGGGGTGATTTTGTGGATATATTTAAAATGACTAATAGTCAGAAAGATGATATTATTTCTAAAGAAATAATTATTGCACTTAGAAAAAAAGGTGGGAGCGATACTAAAAGGGCGATAGTAGAGTATTTTAGAAAAAATTCTGAAATTGTAACTGAAGAATATATTGATTTCCGTCGTATTTCTGAGAAAACTAATAATGAGTATTCTCCGTTTAAGTTTTTCTTTAACTTTAGTCTAAATTACCTAGAAAGAGCGGATTTTATAAAAAAAGATGATAAAATATATACGCTTACTAGTAAAGGAAGAGACGCAGATTTGAAATCTCTAGATTTCTCAGTTATTTATAAGATGATTAATAAAGAGATAAAACAAAAAAAGAACTCATCTAGTTCTGAAGATGTAATATCTGTAGATGAAAAAGAAATTGTAGAAAACCATTGGAGAGAGGAGTTAATTGAGAAATTAAAGAAATTTCCACCAGCAAAATTTGAGATGTTCGCTAGGAAGCTTGTGGCGAAGATGAATGTAGATATGGATGAAAAAATTGGAGTTCAAGTTTCTAATGATGGTGGTCTTGACGGATATGGTTATATAACAAGTGACGATTTTAGAACAGCAAGAGTAGCTATTCAAGCCAAACGTTGGGAGGGAAATGTACCTTCTCCTGAAATAGATAAGTTTAGAGGAGCCATGGATAAATATAACGCTGAGTTTGGGATATTTATAACAACTTCAAAATTTTCAAAAGCAGCAATAGAAACATCTCGCTTAGGAACTAGGACGATTACTTTAATTGATGGGGATATTATTGTTGATTTAGTAGCTAAATATGAATTATATGTTAAACCTGTTACTACATATGTATTAGATGACTTTTATGATAGTTAATTATAAAGGAGGCATTTATTATGCTAAATGGATTATTTGTAATATTTTTCATTGTAGTGATTTTAATTTTTTATACTATATCCGTATGTTTTTCAATGATAATGTTTGATATGTTTGGGATTAAAACTAGTTTAGCATTTATTCCTTTCTACAATACATATCTTGTCTATAAAGAATATAAAGGACGTGTATGGAAGAAGAATTGGGGAGTTCTTTACGCAGGAACACTCATATTCTCTTTGTTGATAATAATAAGCGTGGGTACGTATATTATTCTAGTTGATGATTTAATGGGAATTAATATTTATGCACTTTTATTATCAGTAGCTGCATTGCTAGTATTAGGAATAGTTTCAATTATGACAAATGTTGTTATCCCAATAACTTTATATTATCCTATTTTTGAAACAAAGTTTCAGAAAATCATCTTAGCATTAACTATAGTAGTTACTGAACTAAAATTGTTAAGAGATATATTTAAAAACGATAGTGCATTAGTAGAATATGGTCAAGTAGATGCAATAGGGGCTATTTTAAATATTACGGCTTTTATTATATCAATTATTTTTATAGTAACGTATCTTACAGCTGCATCTAATATGCGCTATAAAGTAAAGAGTGGAGAATATGTTTTACAAGAGAAGTTAGATTATAATTTACTAAGTAGTGATGAGATAAATACGATTTTACAGCAAAGAGGACGTAGATTAGCTGTTCTAAATAAAGATAATAAAAGACTTATACATTCTAATGTTGTTCAAAAAGGAAATCAAGTTAATGAAATAAACTATATATAGAAATAGAAAGTCTTTCAAGGTGTATTGGATCTTGAAAGATTTTTTATTATGAAAACTTTCATAATACGTACTTATTTGTTATAATTAATGAGTTGAATACAAAATGAAAGGTAATTAATTTTTTAACAATATTTTTTTAAAAATAAATTAATTAAAAATGTTATAAAAGAAAATGAGTTAGTTATGCACGAAACACTATATAATACATTTTTTAAAGGTAGCTTACTTGTATATCTTTTTGAAGTTATTTTTACAGTTATATTATTTGATATTTTAGGAGTGAAAAAAGGTTATGCATTAATACCTTTTTATAATATTTATCGATTATATGAAGAGTATACAGGTCGTGTCTGGTTAAAAAATTGGGGTAAACTGTTTTTTATAGCTTTTATTACTTTATCGATTGTTGTTTTAGTACTTACTATTTTATCTGGTGGTGTGTTTGTTTATCTTATTATGGCAATAATAGTGTTCTTTGCACCAATATTAATTCTAATAAGGTTTGTAGTTAACAGCTTATTTTTAGTAACTCACTATTTACCAATATTAGAAAATAAATTCTTTAAAGCATTGTTAGTAGTAAATTTATTATTTCCGTCAATAATAAACCTATTAGCAAATAGTATTTATATAAATGAGGAGTATACTTATTCATCAATATATAGTTTAATTAATGCAGGTTTTATGTTTATGTATCTTGTTTCTGCATTTAATATATGGAAAAAAGTAAAAAGTGGTCAATATGTACTTTATGAAAAATTAGATTATGAAAAATTAACTTATGATGAAATAAAAGCTGAATTAAAGTCAAGAGGAAGAATGTTGACTCATCCTGTGGAAGACAATAAGATTTATTATCCGCAATTAAATCAAGAAACTGAAGAGAAAAAAGAGGATATAGAATAATTACAATATTCTATAAGATTAATCAAATAAGATATATTTATAGTAGAAATCTTTTTAGATTATAATAATGGAAATTTATAATCTAAGAAGATTTTTTGTTATAGAGGATAATATAAACTAATGTATTTCATAAAAGTATTTAATATCTCTAATAAATAATGTTAGAAAATATAACACATATTTAGATAATAAAGTATATTCAAGTATAATAATAAAGTTAATAAATATAATTTATAATTATTAGCTTTACTTTAGTATTTTAAGGAGACGTTATTATGAATATAATGGATTTACTTACTAGTCTGAATGATTTTATGTGGTCATACTTCCTAATTGGATTAGTAATTGTTACAGGTATTTATTTTACATTTAGTACGAAATTTGTTCAATTTACTTATATAAAAGAAATGTTCAAATTAATTTCTGAAAAACCAAAAGTAGGAAAAGACGGAGAGCAAAAAGGGGTATCAGCCTTCCAAGCCTTTACTATTTCTGCTGCATCACGTGTTGGAACAGGTACTATAGCAGGTGTTGCTATTGCGATTGCACTAGGTGGTCCTGGTTCAGTATTTTGGATGTGGATTGTTGCGCTTTTTGGAGGAGCATCATCTTTTGCAGAATCTACGCTTGCTCAAGTATATAAAGTTCGCGATAGAAAAGGTGTTTATCGTGGGGGACCAGCATATTATATGGAAAAAGGTTTAGGACAAAAATGGATGGGAGTATTGTTTGCGATTGTTATTTCAATAACTTATGGTATTGCATTCAACTCAGTACAAACAAATACTATAGCTCAATCATTAGAGATTTACAATATCAATTCTAAAGTTGCAGGTATTGCACTTTTAGTACTTACAGTTTTTGTTATTTTTGGAGGAGTAACAAAAGTTGTAAAAATTACTCAATGGTTAGTTCCTATTATGGCTGTTATTTACTTATTTATAGTTTTCATAATTATGATTATTAATTTTGATAAGATTCCAGGATTACTTGGACAAATTATAAAATCAGCATTTGGTATTGAACAAGTTGGTGGCGGAGTAATCGGTATGGGGACTTCAATTTTACTTGGGGTAAAACGAGGAATGTTCACTAACGAAGCTGGTCTTGGGTCTACACCGAATGCGGCAGCAACAGCTGATAGTACTCATCCTGCTAAACAAGGGTTTATCCAAACACTTGGAGTATATTTTGATACTTGTTTAGTTTGTACAGCAACAGCATTTTTAATTTTATTATACCCAGGTATAGAGTATGGGAAAGGTAGCTTACAAGGTATTAGACTTACACAGGCTGCACTTACTTCTCAAATTGGAAGTATAGGTACTGTTTTCTTAATCGTAGCAATCTTTTTATTTGGATATAGTTCAGTTATTGGGAACTATTACTATGGAGAAACTAATATTCAATATTTACTACCTAAAAAATGGGCGGTAAATGTATATCGTGTTATTGTATGTATATTTGTATATATCGGAAGCGTAATGGACCTAGACTTAGTTTGGGGTCTTGCTGATATAACAATGGGTATCATGAGTTTACTAAACTTGATAGCTATTATTGGACTTTCTGGCGTGGTTTATGTTGTACTAAAAGACTATGTTAAACAGCATAAACAAGGAAAAGATCCAGAATTTTATTTAGACAATTTGCCAATAAAAATTAACAACGCAACTGCGTGGAAAAATAAAAAAGAAGATTAATGAGAATAACCAGTCTATTAGAAATAGTAGGCTGGTTTTGTTAAAAATATCTAGAGATTTGGTGTTGGGCGATATATTCCTTGCATTCTTTTGTGAATTGTGATATTATATTAAACGTATTTTAATTATAAAATATATGCGATGAGCCGATAAGTAGAAGTTCTTGCGTACCGTAGGATACAGAAAAGAAATCAGTGGTTGAGAGATTTCTCCTAGGCAGGACTTTGAAGTAGACGGTGAGCATTTAGAGTGAAAGGTAAGTAGCTTTAAACGTGGTTAGAGCGTTAATCTTATTAAGTGCTAATTATAATTAGAATAAAGGTGGTACCACGGAAACTTTCGTCCTTATATCAGGGTGAAGGTTATTTTTTTATCTAAAATTTAATATAAGCCATGAATAAACGTAATAAATAAAGTGAAAAATTAAAAATATTTAATAATTAGGAGGAACAGTTATGACGGAAATGTCTACAAAATATAATCCGACAGAAGTTGAACAAAATCGTTACAATTGGTGGTTAGAAAAAGAAGTTTTTAAAGCTGATAATAAAAGCAAAAAAAATCCATATACAATAGTAATTCCACCACCAAACGTAACTGGGAAATTACACATTGGACACGCATGGGATACAACATTACAAGATATGTTAACACGTTACAAACGCCTAAAAGGGTACGATGTACTTTATCTTCCAGGAATGGACCACGCTGGTATTTCAACTCAAGCGAAAGTAGAAGCAAAAATGCGTGAAGAAGGAATAAGTCGCTATGATTTAGGTCGTGAAAAATTCTTAGAGCGAGCTTGGGAATGGAAAGAAGAATATGCTGGTTATATTCGTGCACAGTGGGCAAAATTAGGGTTAGGTCTGGATTATTCTCGTGAAAGATTTACTCTAGATGAAGGGTTAAATAAAGCTGTAACGAAAATCTTTGTAGACCACTATAATAATGGAACTATTTATCGCGGAGAAAAAATTATTAACTGGGATCCAGTTCAAAGAACTGCGTTATCTAACATCGAAGTAATTCACAAAGACGTAGAAGGTGCATTTTATCATCTTAAATATTTCTTAGCTGACGGAAGTGGAGATTATTTAGAAGTAGCAACTACTCGTCCAGAAACTCTATTTGGAGATACTGCTGTTGCAGTTCACCCGGAAGATGAGAGATATCAAAAATATATTGGTAAAACAGTTCTTCTACCAGTGACAAATAAAGAAATTCCAGTTGTTGCAGATGAATATGTAGAAAAAGATTTTGGAAGTGGTGTTGTTAAGATTACTCCAGCACATGACCCAAATGACTTTGAAGTAGGTGAACGTCATAACTTACCACGTATTATTGTTATGGATGAAGGTGCTGTAATGAACGAGCATGCAGATAAATATAATGGTATGGATCGTTTTGAATGTCGAAAAGCACTTATTTCTGATTTACAGGAAAGCGGAGTATGCTTCAAGATTGAAAAACACCTTCATTCAGTAGGGCATTCAGAACGTAGTGGTGCAGTAGTTGAGCCTTATCTTTCTAAACAATGGTTTGTTGATATGAAACCTCTTGCTGATAAAGTTTTAGAAAATCAAAAAGATGAAGCTGGAAAAGTTAATTTTTATCCACCACGTTTTGAGCATACATTAAATACATGGATGGAAAATATTCAAGATTGGTGTATTTCTCGTCAATTATGGTGGGGACATCGTATTCCAGCTTGGTATCACAAAGAAACTGGTGAAGTTTATGTTGATGTAAATCCACCAAAAGATATCGAAAACTATGTTCAAGATGAAGATGTTCTTGATACTTGGTATTCATCAGCACTATTCCCATTCTCGACATTAGGATGGCCGGATTTAGAAAGTGAAGATTTCAAACGTTACTATCCAAACAGCTGCCTAGTAACTGGATATGATATTATCTTCTTCTGGGTTGCTCGTATGGTATTCCAAGGATTAGAATTTACAGGAACTCGTCCATTTGAAGATTGTTTAATTCATGGTCTAGTTCGTGATGAACAAGGTCGTAAGATGAGTAAATCACTAGGAAATGGTGTAGATCCGATGGAGGTAATTGAGCAATACGGAGCCGACAGCTTACGTTACTTCTTAGCTACAAACTCAACACCAGGACAAGATTTACGTTACTCAACTGAAAAAATTGAAGCAAGTTGGAATTATATTAATAAAATCTGGAATGCTTCTCGTTTCGTAATTATGAATCTAGAGGGGTTTGAGTACAATGATATAGACTTATCAGGAGAAAAAACACTAGCTGATAAATATATCTTAACAAAACTTGCTAAAACTATTGAAGACTTCGAAAGATTATTCGAAAAATATGAATTTGGTGAAGCAAGCCGCATTCTATATAACTTCGTATGGGAAGAATTCTGTTCATGGTATATTGAAATTGCTAAAATTTCATTAAATGGAGAAGATGAAGCTGCTAAGAAAACTACTAAATCTATTTTAGTATATGTACTTGATGCTTCTCTAAAAATGTTACATCCGTTTATGCCATTCGTAACTGAAGAAATCTGGCAACACATTCCTCACACAGGAGATAGTATTGTAACTAGTGAATTTGCTAAAGTTGATGCAAGCTTAGTATTTGAAAATGAAACTGAAGATATGCAATTTATCCAAGATGTAATTACAGCAGTACGTAATATCCGTAGTGAAGTAAATGCGCCTATGTCTCGTGAGATTCCTATTAAGATTAAATACGCTCAAGATAGGGTAAAAGAGGTACTATTAAGTGGTAGTGCATACTTAGAAAAATTTGCTCGTCCTAGCGAACTCATTATTGAACGCGAAGTAGAAGCAAGCGAAACTGATATTAGTCGTATTTTACCAGGTGCTGAAATCTACGTTTCATTAAGTGATTTAATCGATGTAGATAAAGAAAAAGAACGTCTAGGAAAGGAACTAGAGAAATTACAACAAGAATTAGATAGAGTAAACAAAAAACTTTCTAATGAAAAATTTGTTGGTTCTGCTCCAGAAGCCGTTGTAGCTAAAGAAAAAGAAAAACAAGCTACTTATCAAGAACAATATGATAGTGTTAAAGAACGTATTAGTGCGTTAGATAATTTAAAATAATAAAATAAAAATCCTTAAACTATAATTTTTAAGTTTAAGGATTTTTATTTTATAGATAAGTTTATTCATCTTTGTTATTTTTCTTTTTCAAAAAAAGGAAAATTATAATTAGGAGAATAATAGCAATACCGATATACGCTCCATAATTTTTAACTACTTCACCGGTATTAGGTAATGTATCAATAGATAATAAATTCATAAATACACCTCACTATTGTTCGTTGTTTTCTGTTTCAGAGCTTTCTTTTAAAAGTTCAGTTTCTATTTTTTCTTTAACTTCATCTATTTTCTTTTCTGCATTCTCAGAGAAAGTTTGGATTTTTTCTTTAACTTTATTTTCTTCTAATTCTTCTTTAATATCTTCCACTTTTTCTTTTATTGAATTAACTTTTTGTTTTGCAGTTTCAACAAAATTAGAAATATTCGGTTTGATTTCTTCAGCAACTTTTTTAGCAGAGCCTAGATTTTCCTTGAATTCGGCAGAATATTCACGGATGTTACTAGCGTGTTTTTTTATTTCACATGCGTTGTCAGATAACTTTTTTCCATAGTCAACAGCATCATTGTAAGTTTCTGTTAGCTTATTTTTTGTACGATTAGCAACTTTAATGGCATCTTTACATAAATAATCAGCAGCTTCAACAATTCCATTTTTTTCTGCATAACGAATCATACATCTAGTATAACCGTATGAATCTTTTGCTTTTTTCTTTATAAAGTTAAAATGTTCTTCTAGTTTTTCTGAGTTTTTAGTGTAATAGTTAGCTACTGCGATTCCAGAACCAATTATTAGAAGTTTTGATAATTTTGACATAATACACCTCGTTACTTTTTTATTCTATTATATCATATATAGCTTTAAATATAAATTAAGTTTTACAAATAATAGTTAAGAAGGTGTATTTTATTTATTTTGAATAATATAAGTGTAGCATTTTATTGTCATATTATATTTTAAAAAAGTATATATTACACATTATTTATTTTTTAGTCTTGAAATAATGTGTAATATATTATATAATTATAGTTGTAAAACGTAATAAAGGAGGAACAATGAAATTAACCGACAGACATAAAGCTATAATTGAAATAGTAAAAGAGTTTGAACCAATTACTAGTGATGAAATTGCGGAGAAACTGTCTTTAGGTAAATCTACACTTAGAAATGATTTAGCAGTTTTAGGGATGTTAGAAGTGTTAGAAGCAAAGCCTAATGTTGGATACTATTATAATTATAATTTTTCACCAGGGGAGCAAAGGGAAGAAGTAAAAAGGAAATCTGTTAAAGAAATAATGGGGATAGCTATAACAGCTAAAAGCACAGCGAGTTATTCAGAAGTATTATCGAAGTTGTTTATTTACGATGTAGGTACTATTTTTATAGTTAATGAAGAGAATCATTTAGTTGGTGTTACTTCTAGAAAAGATATGTTAAAACTAGCGAGAAATGCTGATGCTGATTCATTACCTATAGCACTTGCTATGACACGCGTTCCTAATGTAATTTATATTCATGAGGATGAATTAGTAAGTGATGCATTGAGAAAGATTATTTTGCATGAGATTGACTGTTTACCGGTTATTAGGGAGGATGACAATGGTAATAGGGTAATCGTAGGTAAAGTTTCAAAAACTACATTGATAAAATTATTACTAGAGATACTGGAGGGATAATATGCTAACTGTACACATAATTTCAGATTCCATAGGGAATACTGCAAAAGATGTAGTGGATGCTGCATTAGTTCAGTTCTCATATGGACAAGTTAAGTATAAAGTTCTAAAAAACTCTAATGTTTGTACGAAGGAAAAAATAGATTCTATTATGACTAATATAGCTGGGGGAGATGTAGTAGTTCAAACATTAGTAGACAAAGAGCTTGCAAAATATGCAAGAGAGCTTGCAGAAGAAAGAAGTATCAAAGTTATCGATTTATTAAGCGATATGCTGGATATTTTTGAAGAAAAATTAAAAGTAAAATCAGAGAATAATCCAGGATTAATTCGAAAAATGGGAACGGAGTATTTTAAAAGGGTAGATGCATTAGAGTTTGCTGTAAAATATGATGACGGTAAGGATATAAATGGGTTTAGGGAGGCAGATGTGATAATTTTGGGAGTATCGCGCACTTCAAAAACACCACTTAGTTTATATTTAGCAAATAGAAACATAAAAGTTATGAACGTTCCTATAGTTCGAGATTTAATTTTACCAGAAGAACTATATGAAGTTAAACGTAAAATTGTTGGACTAACGAATTCTGTTGAACAGCTTAATAAGTTAAGGGAAGAACGATTAAAAGCCCTTGGAGTTGACCAAGGAACAGATTATACAGATGAGATGAGAATCTTTGAAGAGTTAGAATATGCACTGGAGATTATGGAAAAAATTGGATGTCCTGTAATTGATGTTCATAATAAAGCAATAGAGGAAACAGCAGAAATAATTATTGGAATTATGAGAGAAAGAGGACTAGAGGTTTAAACAAAATAATTAATTATTTTAATTAACGGATATTTATAGAAGTATTTAAATAAAAGATATAGTATCTTTTGATTTTAAAATACTAACAATTAAGAATTATAAAAGTTTTAAAAATATACAAATAATTTTGTGGGGGAAAATACAATGACGAAGAAATATGTTTATAATTTCAGTGAAGGTAATAAAGATATGAGATCTTTATTAGGAGGGAAAGGTGCAAATCTTGCGGAAATGAAGAGTTTAGGGATAAACGTACCTCCTGGATTTACTATTACAACAGAAAGTTGTAATAGTTATTATGAAAATGGGGAAAGAATAAAGCCTGAAATTTTAAAACAAATAAATGACCAATTAGAAGCATTAGAAAAAGAAATTGGGAAAAAACTAGGAAGTCTAGAAAATCCTTTATTGGTATCTGTACGAAGTGGTGCAGTATTCTCAATGCCGGGGATGATGGATACAATTTTAAATTTAGGATTAAATGATGAAACTACAATAGTTTTGGCGAAAAAAAATAACAATTATCGTTTTGCATACGATAGTTACCGTCGTTTTATTCAAATGTTTTCTGATGTTGTTATGAATGTTGAAAAATATAAATTTGAAGAAGTTTTAACACGTGTTAAAGAAGAAAATGGTTATACTCAAGATAGTGACATGAATGAAAAAGACTTATTCAAAGTAGTGGAAGAATTCAAAGCTATTTACAGAAAAGAAGTAGGTCGTGACTTCCCGATGAGTGTAAAAGAACAGCTTATGCTTGCTGTTGAAGCGGTATTCAAATCTTGGAATAATAATAGAGCTAAAGTATATCGTAGATTGCATAATATCAGTGATAAATTGGGGACAGCTGTTAATATTCAAGCGATGGTATTTGGAAACATGGGAGACAACTGTGGAACAGGGGTATCATTCAGTAGAAACCCAGTAACAGGTGAGGATAAACTTTTTGGTGAATACTTGATAAACGCTCAAGGGGAAGATGTAGTAGCAGGAATCAGAACACCTAAAAATATTAGTGTCTTAGAAGAAGATATGCCACATCTTTATGAAGAATTTGTTGACATCTCTAAAAAACTGGAAAGACATTATAAAGATATGCAAGATATCGAGTTCACAATTGAAGATGGGAAATTATATATACTTCAAACTCGTAATGCTAAAAGAACACCTAATGCGGTTGTAGAAGTAGCGGTATCTTTAGTAGAAGAAGGGGTTATAACTAAAGAGGAAGCTATTTTAAGAATAGGAACTGAAGAAATTAATAAACTTTTACATGCAACATTCGAAGAGAAAAGTCTAAAAGGTGCAAAACAACTGACACAAGGGTTAGCAGCATCACCAGGTGCGGCTGTAGGTAAAATATACTTTTCAGCAGAAGATGCAGTAGAAGCTGCAAAAACAGAAGCAGTAGTTTTAGTTCGCGAAGAAACTTCTCCAGAAGATATTGAGGGGATGGTTAGTTCTGAAGCGATAGTTACTCTTAGAGGTGGAATGACATCACATGCTGCTGTAGTAGCACGTGGAATGGGTAAATGTTGTGTTTGTGGATGTCAAAATATGATTATTGACTATAAAGAAAAAACTTTAAGAATTTCTGATTTAGTTCTTCGTGAAGGTGATACAATTTCTGTTGATGGAAGTAGTGGTAAAGTTTATCTTGGAGAAGTTGAGAAGGTTGAAGCAACGTTTAGTTCAAGATTTAAAAAATTATTAAGTTGGGCAGATGAAATTCGACAAATGAGTGTTTTTGCAAATGCAGATAATGAAATTGATGCAAAAGTTGCTTTTGAGTTTGGAGCTGAGGGTATAGGACTTTGCAGAACGGAACATATGTTCTTTGAAGAAGATAGAATTAGCTTAGTAAGAAAAATGATTTTAGCAGCTGATACAACTGAAAGGGTGAAATTCTTAGATAGATTACAACCAATTCAAAGTGAAGATTTCTATAAAATATTCAAGGCAGCTAATGGTAAATCAGTTAATATTCGTCTATTAGACCCACCTCTACATGAATTTTTACCAAAAGATGATAAAACAATAGAAGTTATAGCAGAAGAGCTAAATGTAACAGCATCTCAATTGAAATCTAAAGTAGCTAGTATTGCAGAATTCAACCCGATGATGGGACACCGAGGTTGCCGTTTAGGTATTACTTATCCGGAAATTTATCTAATGCAAGCTAAAGCTATTAGTTCAGCAGCGATAAGAGCTAGAAAAGAAGGAATAGATGTTAATGTTGAAATTATGATTCCACTAGTAGGTTTAGAGAAAGAATTGTCAACACTTAGAGATCAAATAGTAGAATTAGTTGAAAAAGAGATTCATTTGTATAATGCAGAGTTTAATTATAAAGTAGGTACTATGATAGAAATACCACGCGCATGCTTAATTGCAGATAAGATTGCAAAACATGCTGATTTCTTCAGTTTTGGTACAAACGACTTAACACAACTTACTTTCGGTTATTCTAGAGATGACGCCGAGAAATTTATCGACATTTATAAAAAGAAAAATATTCTAGAATCTGATCCTTTTGTTCATTTAGATGAAAGTGGAGTGCTAGAGTTGATGCAACTTGCGGTTCAAAAAGCTCGTGAGACAAAACCAGCTATTAAACTTGGAATTTGTGGAGAGCACGGAGGAGATGAAAAATCAATTCTTCTATGTTCTAAACTAGGTTTAGGTTATGTATCTTGTTCTCCATATCGTGTAATAATTGCGCGTATAGCAGCAGCTAAAGCAGCAATAGGGGATGTAGAGGCTTCTTCAACAAAATAATTAACAATAAATTAATAAACTTAGTAAAAGCGACTTTGAATGATGATTTTCAAAGTCGCTTTTTTAAGTTTAATATAAGGTAAAATAAATATAATTTAATAGATAAGTGCTAATTGGTAACTTATTTTTCATATGAGCATATGATATTATCAAGATGTAATTATATTACAAATAGATTAAATAATTGCAAATATTAATAATATTTAATTAAGTAAATTGATTTTTTTTTTAATATACATTAAAATTAACTTAGTGTTATTGAATTTTATTTTCAAAGCGAAAATAAAAGTTAAGAAATAGGAAGTTTAAATATTATGTAAAGAAAGGATATGCTATGGCAGAAAATAATAATGAGCGTTTATCTAGAAGAGATAAGCATTCAACAGAGAAAAAAACCGTTATGCCAGGTGGATATATATCTAGAAAAAATATTAATAGTTCAAAAACAAATGAACAACAAAGGCGAGCAATAAATGAAGAAATGATGAGAAGACGTGCTCAAAAACTTAAAAGTAGTCAGCAAACATCGTCAAATTCACCTCAGGGACAACATGGTTTAGGAGGAAGAGGGGGTAATCCTAACGGAAGAAGACCCCTACCACCAGGAAGAATAAGTAAACCAAATTTCAATAATGGGAAAAAAGGACTATGGTTGAAAATTTTGAGATATGGTCTATATGCTGCAAGTATTGCCATCATTTCAATATTTTTATTATGTGTATTTTGGATTTATCAGGCACCAGCTTTTGATTCGAAAATATTAGATAACAATAGTAGGACAGTTGTTTATGATGTAAATAATAATGAGGTAGCTAAACTTGGTAATCAAGTTGGTGAAAATTTAGAAGCATCTGATATTCCTGAAAAAATGCAGGAGGCAATATTAGCAACGGAGGATAATAGATTCTTTGAGCACGGAGCAGTAGACTATCGTCGATTAGTAGGGGCGATATTTTCTAACCTTACAAGTGGTTTTGGTTCTCAAGGGGGATCTACAATTTCACAGCAGCTTATTAAAAGAACGTTTCTAGATGATAATAAGAGTGTAAAACGTAAAGTTCAGGAAGCATACTTAGCTTATAAATTAGAACAAAATTATGATAAAGAGTCTATTTTTACTATGTATGTAAATAGAATTTATTATTCAGATGGTGTTTATGGATTGAAAACAGCAGCGAAGTATTACTATGGTAAAGAATTAAGTCAATTAACATTGCCACAAATGGCACTACTTGCTGGATTACCTCAACATCCTAATACTTATAATCCATATGATAATGCAGAAGCGGCTAAAACACGTCGTGATACAGTACTTTATTTAATGCAGTATCATGGAAAAATTACAGAACAAGAAGCAACAGCAGCTAAAAACACAGATGTACTTGCAGGTATAGTGAAAAGAAATGAAAATGAACGTGTTATTCTTTCTAGTGAGTTTGATAGTAAATATACTTCATACATGAATGAAATAGTAAGAGAGCTTAAAAATAGTAAAGAATACAAGGATTATGAAGGAGACGTGCTAAACTTAGGACTTAAGATTTATACTAATTTTGATCCGAAAATCCAAGAATCATTAAGTACTAGTATGAGTAGTAATTTAGTAGGTATAAAACAAGCAAGTAATGTATCGATGGTTGTTTTAAATAATGAAAATAGTGGAATTGCAGCTTTATATGGTGGTAAAAACCAGACGTTCCATGGATATAATATAGCAACGCAAGCGAAGTTACAAGCTGGATCATCAATTAAACCAATTTTGGCTTATGGACCAGCTATTGAGTACTTAAATTGGGGATCAGGGCAAACAATAGAAGATAAAGCAATACCTGGCACTCAAATTCAAAACTGGGATAGACAATACCATGGTAATATTACGATGAATAATGCGTTAACATGGTCATATAATATACCAGCGATTAAAGCATATCAGCAAGTTGGATTTGAAAGAGTTAAGCAATATGCAGCTAATGTAGGCATGGAAGTAAAAGATGATTCTATAACAACGCCGATAGGAGGAAGTAGTGATGGTTATTCACCACTTCAAATGGCTGCAGCCTATGTACCATTCAGCAATGGAGGATATTATGCGACGCCAAAAGCTATTAAAAAAGTTTATGATAGTGAAGGTACAGAGATAAAGAGTTTTAGCACTGATGACAGAAAGAGAGTTATCAAAGAGTCTACAGCGTATATAATGACATCAATGTTACGTAACGTAGTTAATGGGACAGCAGCTTATGCACGTATAAGTGGAGCAGATATGGCGGTTAAAACAGGAACTACAACTTTTGGTGAAGCTGAAGCACAAAAATATGGCTTTGATATAAATAACTATTCAAAAGATTCTTGGACAATAGGATACACGAGTAATTATACATTAGCTGTATGGCAAGGGTTTGATGCTATTGACGGACCAACTAAATTTATGACACAACAAGATACACAAAGAACACAAATGTTATATAGATTGAATATGCAAAATATAGTTCGTATTCATCCGCCTAAAGGATTTAATGTTCCAGGAAATGTTGGTTCAATAGATGGTGGTGTAAGGGTTATTTCAGATAGTGAACGTCATCAAATAGAAGAGCAGCAAAGAAGAGCGCAAGAAGAAAGAAATCGTTCTGAGAATAATAATTCAGATAACGATGATAATGATTCTAACACGACAAACAATAGAAATAATAATTCAAATAATAGTGGGAATACCGCTTCTAATAATAGATCAAACAGAAATAACAATAATTCAAATAAGGGATAAAGGATAAGAGATTAGCTCTATTATATATAATATGTGATAGAGTTAATCTTTTTTAATTTTGAAAATACTACACAAAAGTTTTTTTTTAGTGTACAATAGAAATTAGAATTTGATGATTATCTAGAAAACACATCAAATTGTTGAATGATGCAGATATATTATAAGATGGATGTGAAGCTATGAAAAAAAAATTAGTAATAATTACAGGAATAAGTGGAGCAGGTAAGAATACAGCGTTAAGTATTTTTGAAAGTCAAGGATATTTTTGTACAGATAATCTACCTGGACTTTTAGTTGAGGATTTTTTACGTATAATTGAAGAAAAAGAGATAGATAAAACGGCTATTAGTATAGATATTCGAAGTAAGCATCTTCACGTTGATTTAAAAGAGTTATTTAAAAAAATTCAACATAATGAATATTTTGACTTAAAGATTATCTTTTTAGATAGTGAAGATCAAGTTTTGGTTAATCGTTATAAAGAAACGAGAAAAAATCATCCATTATCGACAGAATATAGTCTTCTTGAAGGTATAAAACAAGAACGTCACGCTATGGATGGAGTTAAAGGTATTGCAAATTACATTTATGATACTACTAATTTAAAGGTAAAAGATTTGCAACAAAAAATATTGGCAGATTTTAGAATAGAAAAGAAAGATAGTTATCATATAACGGTCTCTAGTTTCGGTTATAAATATGGGTTACCCATTGATGCTGATAACATAGTGGACGTTAGATTTTTAAAAAATCCATTTTATATAAATGAGCTTCGTGAAAAAACTGGACAAGATGCAGAAGTGTTTGATTATGTTTTTTCGGATAGTATGACACAGGAATTTTATGAGAAATATAAAGATTTAATAGTTTATATGATTGATAAGTATCAGTATGAGGGGCGAGATAAAGTAGCGATTGCAATAGGTTGTACTGGAGGAAAGCATCGCTCAGTAAGTATTGCTCGAAAAATACATGAAGATATTTCGAAATTAGGATATAAAGTTTATCTTGAACATCGAGATATAGACAAGGGTAGGTAGGAAATGAGAACAAAAGTAAAAGTAGTAACTATAGGTGGAGGAACAGGCTTATCTGTTCTTCTTAGAGGGTTGAAGAAGTATCCTCTAGATATAACAGCAATAGTTACTGTAGCAGATGATGGGGGAAGTTCTGGAAAAATTAGAAGTGATATGAATATTCCATCTCCTGGAGATATAAGGAATGTTATAGCGGCTTTATCAGATGTTGAGCCATACTTGGAGAAGATGTTTCAATATAGATTTGACTCTGGAGAAGTAAAAGGTCATCCAGTAGGAAACTTGATGTTAGCTGCAATGACAGATATTCATGGTGATTTTACAACAGCGGTAAAAGTAATGAGTAAAATACTAAATGTTCGTGGTAAGGTATTACCAACAACAAATGATATTGCAACACTTAATGCGGTGTTGTCTACTGGAGAAATTATTCGTGGTGAGTCATCGATAACTGAAGCTGGAGGAATTATTGATCATGTTTATATAACCCCGTCTAGAGTCAGACCTAATGAGGATGTGTTAAAAGCAATTGAAGAGGCGGATTACATTATCATGGGACCAGGTAGTCTATATACATCTATAATTCCAAATTTAGTAATTTCTAATGTATCAGAAAGAATACGCGAGAGTGAAGCTAAAAAGATATATGTTTGCAACGTCATGACACAACATGGTGAAACAGATAATTATGCTGTTTCAGATCATATAAAGGCTATAAATAAACATGTAGAAGAAAATATTTTCGATATAGTTATTGCTAATTCACGTGAGTTCGATTCGAAAGTTTTAGAAAAATATCACAAAGAAAAACAAGAAGCTGTTCGAATTGACTATGAAGAAATAAATAAATTGGGAATTGAATTAATAGAAAATAGAGATGTTGGAATCGTTGAAAATAATGTTATTAGGCACAATGCAGAAAAAGTTTCTGAATTAATTTATGATTATATTATAGACGACAAACCAACAATGATTTATAATAAAAGGTAAAGTCAAACAAAGGAGAACAAAAATGCACTTAAATTTTGATTATTCGAAAGCGCTAAATTTCTTTAATGAACAAGAAATAAAAAATATGGAGGATTATGTGAAAGTTGCACATAATCAGCTGCATAACAAAACAGGGATCGGAAATGATTTCTTAGGTTGGTTGGAATTACCGACTAATTATGATAAAGAGGAATTTGCACGTATTAAAGAAGCTAGTAAAAAAATTCAAAACAATTCTGATGTGCTTGTTGTTATCGGAATAGGTGGATCTTATTTAGGAGCACGTGCCGCTATAGAAATGTTAAATGATAGTTTTTATAATTTCTATGAAAAAGATCGCAAAACTCCTCAAGTATTTTTTGTAGGTCACACAATTTCTTCAACTTATACACAAGAATTGGTAAATTACCTAAAAACTACTGGAAAAGATTTTTCAGTAAATGTAATTTCAAAATCAGGGACAACTACTGAACCAGCAATAGCTTTTCGTATTTTTAAAGAATTACTTGAAGAAAAATATGGAAAAGAAGGAGCTCGCGAAAGAATTTATGCAACAACAGATAAAGCACGTGGGGCATTAAAATCGCTTGCTGATGATGAAGGATATGAAACTTTTGTAGTACCTGATGATGTTGGAGGACGTTTTACAGTTCTTACAGCTGTCGGATTATTGCCAATTGCAGTTAGTGGTGTTGATATTGATAAAATGATGGCAGGTGCTAAGTTAGCACAGGATGAACTTTCTACGCCAGATTTAAGCAAAAACATTGCATACCAATATGCCGTGATGCGTAACGTTTTACAACAAAAAGGAAAATTAATTGAAATCTTAGTTTCTTATGAACCATCAATGGTTTACTTTAATGAATGGTGGAAACAACTTTATGGAGAGTCTGAAGGTAAAGATGGAAAAGCACTATATCCATCAAGTGTATGTTTCTCAACTGACCTACACTCAATGGGGCAATATGTTCAAGAAGGACGTCGTATTCTTTTAGAAACAATCTTGAAAGTAAAAACGCCAAACAAGGATATAGAGCTTAAAGAAGCTGAAAATAATCTTGATGGGCTTAATTACCTGGCGGGAAAAACTATGGATTTTGTTAATACAAAAGCATTTGAAGGTACATTGCTTGCACATACAGATGGGGGAGTACCTAATATTGTAGTTGAACTTCCAGATATGAGTGAGTTTACATTCGGATACTTAGTATACTTCTTTGAAAAAGCAGTAGGTATCTCTGGATATATGCAAGGATTAAATCCATTTGACCAACCAGGAGTAGAAGCATATAAGAAAAATATGTTTGCACTTCTAGGAAAACCAGGATTTGAAGAATTAAAAGCAGAATTAGAAGAAAGATTAAAATAAAAGCTAATATATAAATTAAAAATACACCTCAGGGGTTAGATAAGAGAAAGTTCTAACCTCTGAGGTGTATTTAATTAATTTTTTTATCTTACCTTTTCGCCATTGTGACAAAGGTGAATTTGTCTGGACGGTAACTTAAAACACCGTATTGAAGAATATTACCATTCGATAAGTAAGTAATACTTTCAACAACAGCAACCATATCATAGACTCCAAGATCCATATGCTGTTTTTCTTCATCAGTAGCATATCTGAATGAAATTTCACGACGTGAATGTGTGATATTAAGACCAAGTTCGGTTTCTAAATGTTTATAAATTGAATTTTCCGCTATATCTTTATTTAAAAAAGGGACTAATGAACGATCAAAATATGAAACTTCATACTCAAGTCGTTCTCCATTAATTGTTCTGCTTCGACTGACGCGATAAAAATCATTGCTTTCATTTGCGCCAAAGATATCCATAATTCTTTTATCACCTTGAATTATATATAGGCTTTCAAGGTTTGTTTTTATTTCGTATTTTCCATCTATATTTAATTCTGCTGAAGTTTTAATATTTCCTAAATAATTGTTTTTAATACGTCCATGTCCTAGAATTAAAGAATTCTTTCCTTTTATTTTTTGTATATATCCATCTAGTTCTAAAAGTGATAATGCTTTTCTTATTGTATCTTTTGAATAACCATATTCTCTTACTAAGTCATTTTCACTAGGTAATTCAGTATTACGTTTATAGAAACGTGTATCAATTTTTCCTTTGATATCATTATAGACTTGCTTATATTTACTCATACTCCCTAAACCTTTCTAAAATTTCATCTTACTATTATAAACGTATAGTTATAAAAAATCAAGAGTAATGTAAATCTCTTTATAAAAATATAACATTTACGGATATGTTAGAAGAAAAAAATAAAAGAATTACATAAATGTATTGACAAGATGAAACGGTTTTATTATAATAATTACTGTTAAGTAGTTAAAGTAATTATTAAGTTGTAAAATTTTATGGAGGAGACGAAAATGAGAAGACGTTCAAGTGGGGTATTGATGCATATTACGTCACTACCTGGGAAACAAGGTATTGGAACATTTGGGAAAAGCGCTTATGATTTTGTTGATTTTTTAGAAGAGACTCAACAAACATATTGGCAGCTTTTACCACTAACAACAACGAGTTATGGAGATTCTCCTTATCAAAGTTTTTCTGCAGTGGCAGGGAATTTAAATCTAATTGACTTCGACTTATTAGAAGAAGAAGGTCTTTTAGAAAAAGTAGACTATGAAGGAGTTAACTTTGGAGATAATCCAGAAAAAGTAGACTATGGATTATTGTTTGATGTAAGAAGACCAATTTTAGAAAAAGCAGTCGCTAATGTTGTTAAAAGTGATAAAGTTTTAGCCGAAATTGAGAAATTTGAAAAAGAAAATGCAAGCTGGTTAGTTGATTATGCTGAATATATGGCAATTAAAGAAAGTTTTGGTTATCAAAGCTTCATTCATTGGGATGAGGACATAAAACGTGCTGAAATAAGTGCCCGCGAAAAATATCGTATAGAGCTACAAGATAGTATTCGTTATTACACAATAACACAGTACTTTTTCTTCAAACAATGGTTAGCTCTTAAGAATTATGCAAACTCAAAAGGAATTAAAATTATTGGAGATATGCCAATATATGTTAGTGCTGATAGTGTAGAAATGTGGACAATGCCAGAACTATTCAAGGTGAACGAAGATAACGAGCCCCTTTATGTAGCTGGATGCCCTGCTGATGATTTTAGCCCTACTGGTCAACTTTGGGGGAATCCAATCTATAATTGGGAAAAACATAGAGAACAAAACTATTCTTGGTGGGTGTACCGAGTTCAAGAAAGTTTTAAAATATACGATGTACTTCGTATAGATCACTTTAAAGGATTTTCTGATTACTGGCAAATAGACAGTAATGCTGAAACGGCAGCTGTAGGAACTTGGGAAGCAGGACCTGGTATTGAACTATTTGAAAAAATAAAAGCTGAATTAGGAGATTTACCAATTATTGCAGAAAATCTTGGATTTATCGATGCTAAAGCCGAAAAACTTCTAGAAGATTCTACTTATCCAGGTATGAAGATTCTTCAATTTGCGTTTCCTGGAGTAGACAACTTAGACCGCCCACATCATTATACGCAAAATAGTGTAGCATACACTGGGACACATGATAATGATGTAGTTAACGGTTGGTATGCTGAATTGGATGAAAAAGGAAAAGAATTTGTTGATACTTATTTAAACCGTCGAGATGGTGAAAAAATTACAGAAGCAATGATTCGAGGAATTTATTCATCAGTAAGTGACTATGCGATTGTAACAATGCAAGATTTACTAGATAAAGATACTACTAGTAGAATGAACATTCCATCTACAGTTGGAGGAAACTGGGAATGGAGAATGTTAGAAGAGGACCTAACTTCAGAACGAAAAGAGTTCTTGAAAAATATTACAAAACTATATGCAAGAGAGAGAGGATAATATGACTTTTAGTAATTATGTACGTGAAAAAACAACAAAAAATCTAAGTGATTTGAATAATAAAGAACTTTATATTCAATTGTTGAATTATGTAAAAGAAGAAGCTGAGAAAAAAGAATTAAACAGCGATAAGAAAAAAGTTTATTATATTTCTGCAGAATTTTTAATTGGTAAATTATTATCAAATAATTTAATAAATCTTGGAATTTATGATGAAATTGAAAAAGAATTAGCAGCAGCAAATAAACGTCTAAGTGAAGTTGAAGAAGTAGAATTAGAGCCATCATTAGGTAATGGTGGACTAGGACGTTTAGCATCATGTTTTATTGATTCTATCTCATCTTTAGGAATTAATGGTGATGGAGTAGGATTAAATTATCACTGTGGTTTATTTAAACAAGTATTTTCTAAAAATGAACAACATGCAGAACCAAACTTCTGGATTGAAGATAATTCTTGGTTAATAGATACTGATGTAAAATATACAGTACCATTTAAAAACTTTAGTCTAACATCATCATTAAAACGAATTGATGTTCTTGGTTATAAAAAAGATACTAAAAATTATTTAAACTTATTTGATATTGATTCAATCGATAGTTCAATTATTCAAGAAGGAATTAATTTTGACAAAACAGATATTAAGAAAAATTTAACATTGTTCTTATATCCAGATGATAGTGATAGAAATGGTGAACTTTTACGTATATATCAACAATACTTCATGGTATCAAATGCGGCACAATTAATTATTGATGAAGCTCGTGCTAAAGGAAGTAATATTCATGATTTATATGAATACGCGTATGTTCAAATTAATGATACGCACCCAAGTATGGTAATTCCAGAACTTATTCGTCTTATGACAGAAAATTATGGAATTGAGTTTGAAGAAGCATACTCAATCGTCCAAAAAATGACAGGATATACAAACCATACTATCTTGGCTGAAGCATTAGAAAAATGGCCATTAGAATTTTTAGAAGAAGTAGTACCACATTTAGTAACAATTATTAAGAAATTAGATGCAGTAATACGTTCTAAATATGAAGGTGAAGACATTCAAATCATTGATAAATATAATCGTGTACATATGGCAAACATGGATATTCACTTCTCAAACAGTGTAAACGGAGTTGCTTATTTACACACAGAAATTCTTAAGAACTCTGAATTAAAACATTTCTATGAGTTATATCCAGAGAAATTCAACAACAAAACTAATGGTATCACATTTAGACGTTGGTTAGAGTTTTCTAATAGACCATTAGCAGCGTACTTAAAAGAACTAATTGGTGATGAGTATTTAACAGATGCAACTAAATTAGAAAAACTATTAGCTTTTGTTGATAGTAAAGAAGTAGCAGCTAAATTAGAAGAAATTAAACACGAAAATAAACTTATTCTAAAAGAATACTTGAAAGAAACACAAGGAATTGAGTTAGATGAAAATAGTATTATCGATACTCAAATCAAGAGATTCCATGAATATAAACGTCAACAAATGAACGCTTTATATGTAATAAAAAAATATCTTGATATTAAAAATGGAAAATTACCAAAACGTAAAATTACAGTATTTTTTGGCGGTAAAGCTGCTCCAGCATATATCATAGCACAAGATATCATTCATTTAATTTTATGTCTATCAGAGTTAATTAATAATGATCCAGAAGTAAATAAATACTTAAATGTATACTTAGTTGAAAACTACAACGTAAGTGTTGCAGAAAAATTAATTCCGGCGACAGATATTTCTGAACAAATCTCACTAGCATCAAAAGAAGCTAGTGGAACAGGTAATATGAAATTTATGCTAAATGGAGCATTAACACTTGGAACATTAGATGGAGCTAATGTAGAGATTGATGAGCTTGTTGGACGTGAGAATATCTATATTTTCGGTAAAGAAAGTGATGAGATTATCAAACTATATGAAACTGCTGGGTATGTTTCAAAAGATTACTACAATAAAGATGGAGTAAAAGAAGTAGTTGACTTTATTATTTCAGAAGATTTAGTAAAACTTGGAAATAAAGAAAGATTAGAAAGATTGTACAATGAACTATTAAACAAAGACTGGTTCATGACACTTATCGATTTTGAAGAGTATTATGCGAAAAAAGAAGAGATGTTAGCAGATTATGAAGATCGTGACTTATGGTTAAGAAAAGTAATTATTAATATAGCTAAAGCAGGATTCTTCTCATCAGACCGTACAATTACTCAGTACAATGAAGAAATTTGGAATAAATAGAAAAAAATAGTGAGGATGTAACTATGAAACTACTAACAATAAATGTTCATAGTTGGTTAGAAGAAAATCAACTAGAAAAATTGAATATTTTAGCGAAAACTATCATAGAAAAAAAATATGATGTGATAGCGATGCAAGAAGTAAACCAATTGATTAGTAGTGAACTTATAGAACTAGGGATTAGAGAAGACAATTTCGGAAAATTATTATTAGATAAAATAAATGAATATGGAGAGCAAGGATATAAATATTATTGGACTTACTCACATATTGGTTTTGATAAATTTGAAGAGGGCTTAGCAATCTTAGCTAAAGGTGAAGTTGTTGCCGTAGAGGATTTTTACTGTACGGCTCAACAAACCGTGACCTCTATAGAATCAAGAAAAATTTTAAAAGTAGATTTAAAAATAAATGATGAAATTGTAGAATTTTACAGTTGTCATATGAACTTGCCAACTTGTAAAGGAGAAAACATAGAACAAAATCTTTACAACTTAGTAAATTATACAGATAATACAAATCTTAAAATTTTTATGGGAGATTTCAATACAGATTACTTTAATCAAGTAGATGAATATAAAGCTATACTTGAGCAAGGTTTATTTGATACTTATGAAATGGCTCTAAAAAAAGATAAAGGGGTTACCGTGTATAAAAATATCAGTGGTTGGGAAGATTCTATGTGTCAGAAGAAATTGGATTATATATTTTCTAACAAAAAATTAAATGTTGAAGAAAGTTATGTTATCTTTAATAATGAAAATTATCCAATAATTTCTGACCATAATGGCTTAGAAGTAACATTAGCAGAAAAATAAATAAAAGGAGGAAAATGTTATGTTACAAAAAATTCAGCGTTTTGGAGGCGCTATGTTAATGCCATCTATTATATTCGCATTCTTCGGATTAGTAGTAGGATTAACTTCAATTTTTAAAAACCCTAACTTAGTAGGGAGCATTGCGACAGAAGGGACACTTTGGTACAACTTCTGGTTCGTAATAGAACAAGGTGGATGGACAATCTTTAACCAAATGCCAGTAGTTTTTGCTCTTGGTATTCCGATTGGGCTTGCTAAAAAAGCAAATGGTCGTGCAGCACTAGAAGCATTCTTAATCTATATGGTTTTCAACTATTTCATCAATGGTTTCTTAACAGTATTCCCATTCTTTGGAGTAGATGTAACACCAGCTCTTAAATTACCAACAGGTTTAACTAGAATTGCAGGAGTAATCACATTAGATACTTCAATTATCGGTTCTATTCTTATTGCATCAATTGCCGTTTGGATTCACAATAAATACTTTGATAAAAAACTTCCTGACTTATTAGGAATTTTCCAAGGTACAACATTCGTTATTATTATTGGTTTCTTATTAATGATTCCTATGGCGTTTTTAACAGCTCTAGTATGGCCTAAAGTTCAATTAGGAATTGCTGCTTTACAAGGATTCTTAAAAGTATCTGGGGTTGCAGGAGTATTTACTTATACTTTCCTAGAAAGAATTTTAATCCCAACAGGATTACACCACTTCATCTATGGACCATTTATGTTTGGACCAGCAGTAGTAGAAAATGGAATTACAGCATACTGGGTGCAACATATTAAAGAGTTCTCTCAAAGTACAACTCCATTAAAAGAGTTATTCCCACAAGGTGGATTCTCATTACACGGTAACTCAAAAGTATTTGGTTTACCAGCAGCAGCTTTAGCTATGTATGTTACAGCTAAAGATAAAAAGAAAAAGGTTGTAGCAGGGTTATTAATCCCAGCAGCTCTTACTGGTTTCTTAACAGGAATTACTGAACCAATCGAGTTTACATTCTTATTCGCAGCTCCAATGTTATTCGCTACTCACGCAGTATTAGGAGCAGCAATGTCAGCAACTATGTATGGGTTTGGAGTTGTAGGTAACTTCGGAAGTGGATTAATCGACTTCTTAGCACTTAACTGGTTACCAATGTTCAAAAATCACTCTGGACAAATGTTTATTCAAATTACAATAGGATTAATATTCTCAGTAATTTACTTCTTCGTGTTTAGATTTATGATTCTTAAATTCAACTTAAACACACCAGGTCGTGAAGAAGATGATGCTGAAACTAAACTTTACTCTAAACAAGAATACCGTGAAAGAGGTAAAGAAGCAGCTAAAACAGAAGTTGTTGATGATGCTACAGCTTATGCGGATCAAGCAGCAATTATTTTAGAAGGTTTAGGTGGAAAAGATAACGTCGTTGATGTAACTAACTGTGTAACAAGATTACGTGTTAATGTACAAGATGAAAGCTTAGTAAAAGATGATAACTTTATTAAACAATCTGGAGCTCTTGGAGTTGCGCGTAATGGTAAAGCTATTCAAGTAATTATTGGATTCTCTGTAGGACAAGTAAGAGAAGCATTTGAAAAATTATTAAAATAGAAAAGTAATAAAACGAGTCGAAAGACTCGTTTTTTGCTATATAAGGGAAGAGTCAAAGTTATGGGTAAAAAAATCCTTAAAGCTAGACTTCTAATCTAACTTTAAGGAAATAGTATTTAAAAAATCTTTATAAGTAAGAGTTAAAATTAAAATGCAGGAGTTGCATGCCCTTTTAGTTTTTCGTTAATAAAGTTTTTAATTTTTTCACTAGCAAGAGCTTTTTTAAGAGCTTTTACTGCATCAGAGTCTTTATTATCTTCACGTGCAACTAAACTTACAGCGAAAGTAGAATCTTTTTCATCCTCAACTAGAAGTCCATCTTTACCAGGTGTAAGGTTTAATTTAGCGATATAAGTAGGGTAGTTGAATACTAGGTCCTTTTCTTTATATGCTTCATTTAAGTTAAGTAAGCTAATAGGTGAGAATTTAAGATTTTTTGGATTTTCTTTAATATCATCTACAGTTACAGTGTAACTATTTGGATCTTTAAGTGTGATAATTTTACCATGATCTAATAGGCGTAAAGCACGTGCCATATTTGTTGGATCAGATGGGATAGCTACATCAGCTCCGTTTTTAAGATCTTTAATGTCTTTAATATCTTTTGAATAGAAAGCAACAGTTGCGTTGTAAATAGGTTGAACCGCAACTAAATTACCTTTGTTTTTTGCGTTAAATTGTTCCATAAATGGTTTGTGTTGGAAGAAGTTTGCATCTACTTCTTTATTATTTAATGCAACGTTAGCTTGAACATTATCAGATACTTTAACCAATTCAAGGTTATATCCTTCTTTTTTCAAATCATCTTTAATCATTTCTAGCATATCTGTCATAGGTGCTGTATGAGAAGCTACTTTGATAGTAACATTTTCTTTTTTAGTTTCAGTTTTGCTTGAACAAGCTGTTAATACTAATACAAGTGCTAATAAACTTGCGCAAATTGATAGTAATTTTTTCATTTTTTATCTCCTTAGATTGTTTATAAGTTTAGAGGTGTTTAAATAATTATTTATAGGAATATACGTTTATAAAATAGTTCAATAAAATTATTTTTCTTTTTTACCTGTGAATTTTTTAGCTAATCCATAACCAATTGTTTGAATAATAAATACATATATAATAAATATAAGTACAATTAAATACATAAGGTTATAATCGTATTCTTGATAGCCATACCTGAAGGCAAATTCACCTAATCCGCCAGCCCCAATAACACCCATTACAGTGGTATATGCTAACAAGCTAATGGTTGTATAGGTAAAGGATAAAATTAAATTTCCGACTGTTGCTGGTAAGAGAAAGTATCTAATAATTTGGAATTTCGTAGCCCCCATACTAATAGCTCTATCAATAATTTTTTGAGGAACATTCAGCAATGCTTGCTCTACAAAGCGAGCATATAAGCTAACCCCAACGAGAGTTAATGGTAAAATTGCTGCAATATTACCAAATGATGTTTTAAATAAAAATCTATTGACAGGTATTAATATAAATACAAATATTAAAAAAGGAACACTGCGAAGAGCATTTAAGCAAATACTAAGTCCTTCATATAATACTTTATTTTGTAGTAAATAATCTTTACTAAGTGAAAATAATAAAATACCTAGTGGCATAGAGATTATAAAAACTGTAACCATAGAAATTCCCATCATATAATTTGTTTCCCAAAAAGCTTTTACTATACCATCATAATTTTTTAAGAATAAATCAATCATCTAATAAAAACTCCTTTACATAATTATAATAATTGCTGTCGTAGTCATCTTTAATATCCTTATTAGGTATAATAATATCTTTAATTGTAGAATCATCGATTATAATTACTTTATCGCAGAAGTTTTTAAGTAAAGATAAACTGTGAGAAATCATTACTATAGAGATATCTGATGTTTCTCGTAGTTTGTTTAACAATGTAAAAATTTCTTTTTCACTATTGGTGTCGAGTGCAGAACTAATCTCATCGCAAAGTAATACTTCGGGTTCTTGAAGAAGTGCCATAGCAATAGCTACTTTTTGTTGTTCGCCACCACTAAGACTACCGCAAAGGCTGTCTTTTAGACGGGATATATTCATAAACTCAAGGATATAACTTACCTTCTTTTTATCAACAGGAACTTTATTTAATTTATATACCAGGCTTAAATGATAATATACACTTTTGTTATCAATAAGATTAGAATGTTGAAATATATAAGCAAGATTTTTTCTAGTTTGTCTAAGAGTAGCCTGAGTCATTTCACTAAGAGATTGATTCTTATAAAGAATATCACCGCTATCATAGTTGACAATACCATTAATCATTTTCAAAATAGTACTTTTTCCAGTACCATTACGCCCAATAATTCCAATAACTTCTTTCTTATTTATATCAAAAGAGATATTTTGCAGTTTAAACTTAGCATCTTTATATTGTTTGGATATGTTTTTTAATTGAACTATCATAATAACCTCCAAAGAAGAATATACCACTTTTTGAAAAGGAGTTCAAGGAAAAAAACTCCTATGTATTAGTTCTTCATTTATTAAACTTCAAACTTAAAAACTTATTGAACAAAGCACTATAAAACTGTATTATATTGATTCAAGGTATTAATTAGTACAATTTCAGAAAAGAAGAAATACAATAACTATAGGTGGAAAAACTTTATTAAAGGCTTTATTTATTTTTATGTATAGTTTATAATAAAGTATGTATCTATATAGGAAACAAAATAACAAGTATGAGAATAGATATCTAAGGGGGTTATAGTATTTTATGAAGAAATTGACTATAGTAGATATAGCCAAAATGGCAGGAGTAGGTTCTACTACTGTATCTAGATACTTTAACGGCGGAAATTTAAAAAAAGAAACTAGAGAGAAAATAAAAAAAATAGTAGAGGAGTATAATTACACGCCTAATACATTTGCTAAGGCCTTAAAGGGAACAGATAGCAAAATTATTGGAGTGATTGTACCTTGTTTGCATTCTTATGTTAGTTCGAATACTTTGAAATATATTGATAAAAATTTAAAAGAAAATAATTATGAAACATTAATTATGAATGCGGATTTTGATGAAGAAAAGCAACTTGATTATATAAGAAAACTTGCTAGGATGAATGTTGATGGAATAATTTTACTTCCTACAACGATGAGCAAAAGTTATGAGAGTACTATTAAATCAATAGACGTCCCTGTTGTCCTTTTAGGACAAGAAGGGGAGTATACTTATAGTGTTGAATATAATGATTTTAATGCGGCTAGAGATTTAGCTAATTTTGTTTTAGCGTGTGGTCACAGAAAGATAGCTTATCTTGGTGTGGGAGAAGAAGATATTGCAGTAGGTTATTATAGAAAATTAGGATTTATGACTACTCTTAAAAAATATAATCTTTCACCAGTAGATGTTCTTATAACAAATTTTGGTATGGAAGATAGTTATCGTCTAACTAATGAAAATATAGCTAAGCTAAAAAAAGCTACGTGTTTGATATGTGCTACTGATAATTTAGCTTATGGAGCCATAAAAGCTCTTGAGGAAAATGGATTAAATATAGGTACAGATTATTCTGTGGCGGCTTTTGGGGATTATGCTTCATCAGCATTATTAAAGTCACCATTAACAACGATAAAATTTGATCTAGAAGATGCAGCTCAAAAGACGGTGGAAATGCTACTTAATGTCATTAAGAAAAAAGAAACTGAGATGAAAATACTAATAGGATACGATTTGAAAACTAGAAGTAGTGTTGTAGACCTAAATAATTTATAGAAAGCAGAGAAAAAAATGACTAAAATAAAAGCGATATTTTTTGATATAGATGGAACTCTAAGAAGTTTTAAAACAAAAACAATTCCAGAGAATACGAAAAAAACTTTACGAGCACTAAGAGAAAAAGGAATTAAACTATTTATAGCTACAGGACGAGCACCTTTTCATATCACATTTTTAAAAGATTTAATAGATTTTGAGTTTGATGGTTATGTAACTATTAATGGTCAATATTGCTATTTATCTACTGGAGAAGTTCTTAATAACCAAGTACTACCAAAAGAGGATATAGAAAATGTTTTACCATACTTTAAAGAAAATAATATTGCTTGTGACTTTGCTTTATTAGATGGAGCATTTATGAATTTGAAAAATAGTCGTGTAAAATGGCTTGAAGAAGAACTAGGAGATCATGAGCGTTTTATAGTGTTAGAAGATGCATATGAAAAAGCACTAAGTGAAAAAATTTATCAACTAAATGTCTTTGTTACTGAAGAAGAGGAGATAGCATTCTTAGAGTATATGCCAAACTCAAAGTCAGCTCGTTGGACATCAGCATTTACCGATGTTATTCCAAGTGATGGTGGAAAAGACAAAGGAATAGATGCTATAGCTAATCATTTAGACATTAAAGTAGAAGAAATCATGGCTTTTGGTGATGGTGGAAACGATATAGATATGTTGAAACATGTGGGTGTTGGTGTTGCAATGGGAAATTCAAGGGATGATGTAAAAGAAATAGCGGACTTTGTTACAGCAGATGTTGATGATGATGGAATTACCTATGCTTTAAAACATTTTAGAGTATTAGAATAAAAAATCTTTGAGGATTTTCCTCAAAGATTTTTTCTATTTCTTTAAAATTATATTATTACACATCATTAAATTTTTTTAGAAATTCATCAACCGCTCTTTTTGGCATAATTACAGTTAGTCTATCATTAGCTTCAAGAATAGTAGTTCCCTTAGGAACAATTTCGCGGCCAGAACGCTCGATATTAGATATCAGTGTATTTTCTGTCCATTGCACTTCACTAATAGTTTTTCCAATTAAGGTACTATCGTTTATTATAGTTGTTGTGATTTCTACTTCCATATCAACTTCATTATCTTTTATTTTATTACTAGTTAAAATTCTATCTAATAAATACTCATATACTGGCTTTGTACCAAGAATATTTGCTGTAAAATATGCAAATAAACAACATAACGCAATAGGCAGGAAATAACTTAATTTTTGAGTCATTTCAAATAATAGAATAACAGATGTAATTGGGCTACGAACAATAGCTGTTAAGTAGCCAGACATCGCTAAAATAATGAATAGACCAGTATATTTGCTATCAAAAAAGTTACTAAATAAAGTACCTAGTATAGCACCTTGAATTAATATTGGTAAGAATATTCCACCTGCTACACCAGATGTGAATGAAATAAGTGAGAACAAGGTTTTTATAAAGTATAATATTATTAAAAATGAAATACTAAACTTATGTTCTAATAAGAAGCTGACCAAACCATGACCACTACCTAATACGATAGGATAAAAAATAAAAAGTATAAAAGAAGTTAGAAATGCTACCTGCGGTCTAAATACTATATTTAGGTTCAATTTTTCATAAAGTTTATATAAAATTTTTATAGTATTATTATAAAATGTTCCAAAAATCCCAAGTAAAATTCCAAGGATAACAATCCAAGGATAGATACTAGGAGTTACGTAATCAATATCTGGAAAAGAAAATACAGGTTTCAAGCTGAAAATATATTGTCCAATAATATTTGCAACTACAGCAGCACTGAAGCAACCTATAATTATTTTTTTAGTAACATTTTTATGAACTTCTTCTATTGAAAATAAAACACCAGCAAGAGGAGCACCAAATGCAATTGAAAGACCCGCACTTGCCCCAGATGTAATTAAATATTTTTCATCAACACTATTTCTTCGCAATATCCTGGATACTAGCTTACCACTCATGGCACCAAGTTGAATAGATGGACCTTCTCGTCCAAGTGATAATCCTCCAAGACTAGCGACTAAACCACCGGTTATTTTATAAATTAAAACTCTCAAAGGATTTGAATTAAGACGACCTGTTATTTCAGCAGAAACTTGTGGGATGCCACTGCCGCTAGCCATAGGTTCACGTTTTAGAAGAAATCCAGAAATAAGTCCAAGAATAATAAGTACTACTAAAAGAATAAATTTATAAAAAATTCCTGATTTTATATAGTCAGCGGTAAGGTGAACTAATTTTTCACTATAACCTATAAGAAGTCTATAAATCGCTCCAACAATCCCTGCAAAAATACCAACTAGTATACCATTGAGTAAAAGGGAAGATTCAATTTTCATATTTTTATTTTCTATATTGTTAATATTATTAATTTTCACATTTGATCCCTTTCTTTTTTATTTATTGTTAATATATACCTAATTTATATTTTACTCCTAATAACAAAAAAATCAAAGTAATTTCAAAACAATTTATTGCAAAAATTAAAGAAAATATGATAAAATTAGAAAGTAATGGAAAGGGGTATAACAATGAATATTTTTTCAACAATTGCAATAATTTTATTAATTATTGTTTTGGGACTATATGCTTTTTGGTTAAAATTAAAAAAAGGGAAACCAGGGCGTATTCAAGGTCATGATGTAGAGAAGAAAGCTTATGAAGAAGCGTTAGTAGTTGATGTTCGTTGGCGTAAAGAATATGCTAGAGGACATGCTATAAATGCTGTTAACCTACCTATAAAGTTATTCAAAGATGGTAGTGATGTTTTAGATGACTATAAAGATAAAGATATTATTCTTTACTGTGTGGTGGATGTTACATCACGAGCGACTGAAAAACTGTTACTAGAGCGAGGATTCACAAAACTTCATATTGGTGATGGAGTAAAACAATATGATTATGGTAAAGCTATTTATACAAATGCTTTGCTGTCTGAGTTTAAATATAGACTTACTAAGAGTAAAAATAAACAATTGTTAAATTTAGGTACTGAAATCTTAAATGATGATGAGATTAAAATTTCACCAACAGAGATTGATTCAGTAAAAGATAAATTAGATAAAAATGCGGATATTTTTGTTTATAGTGATACTCCAGAGGAAAGTAAACCAGTTTGTAAAAAATTAGGAGAAGAAGGCTATACTATTATTAATTTAGTAGAGCCGTTTTATACTAAGAAGTATAGAGATGCATTTTATAATCCAAGAGATTATGATGAGAATCCAGCAGAAAAAGATGCTGCAGCATGTAGCGCTTGAGGGTAGAATTTAATAAAACGATAAGGTTATCGTTATAGTGAAAACTTTGAAGATACTTTTATCTTCAAAGTTTTTTATATGATTTTAAGTACATAGTAGGGTATATTTCTATTGTATGGTATAATATAAAGATAGATAAAATTTTAAAAAAGAGGATTCATACTATGAAAGTTTTACATGTTCTTGCTCAATTACCAGTAAAAACGGGAAGTGGGGTATATTTTACTAATGTTATAGATGGTTTGAAAAATTATGAAGTAGAACAAGCTGCAATTTATGGAACAACACCGGAATATAATTTTAATATCTTAGATACAGTTTATGAAGTAGAATTCGAAGGAAAAGATATTGACTTTCCTATTGTAGGGATGAGTGACGTTATGCCTTATAATAACACGCTTTATAAAAATATGAGTGAAGATATGATGACTACATGGCAAAATGCTTTTCGAGAAAAATTATTAAAAGCTAAAGATGAATTTAAACCAGATGTTATTATTACACATCATTTATGGATATTAAGTTCAATTGTCTGTGAAATCTTTACTGATGAAAAAGTTCTTGCAATTTGCCATAATACTGATTTGCGTCAGGCAGAGAAAAATCCAAGCATAAAAGAAAGGTATGTAACAAATTTACATAAACTAGATAAAATATTAGCACTTAGTAGTAGCCAAATTGATGAGATAGTAACTGTATATAACTATTCAAAAGAAAATATTATTAATATAGGAGCTGGCTATAATGAGAAGGTATTTTCCCCACTAAATAACTATGAACCAAAAGAAAAATTAGAAATATTATATGCAGGTAAGTTTGATGAGTCAAAAGGTTTTTATGAGCTTATAAAAGCTTTCAGAATATTAGAGACAAAAGTAAAAGATGTTGAGCTAGATTTAATAGGAAATTTAAAAGAAGAAGATAAAGAACGTGTTTACAGTTTGGTAGGAGATTCAAAAAATATTAAAATTTATAATGCAATGGATCAAGCACACCTTGGAGAGATTATGCGCCAAAAAGATATTTTTATTTTGCCATCTTATTTTGAAGGGTTAGGTCTTATAGCTGTAGAGGCTCTAGGAAGCGGGTTACGAGTGGTTGCTACTGAAATAGAGGGACTTATTGAGTTTTTAGGAGATAAAATAAATAACTCAGATATTATAGAATATATTCCTATGCCGACTATTTATGATACAGATAAAGCAGTAGAAGAGGAAAAACCTGCTTTTATTGAAAGAATAGTAGCTGCTTTGGAACTTATGATAGAAAGAACAAGAAAAGAAAGAAAACTACCACAAGAATTATTAGAAGAAATTGAAAGCCATTCTTGGAAGAAAAAAATAGAAACGATTTATAATTTGCTATAAGATATAAAGTTAGCTAAATTACTATAAATTAAGTATAGTTATTAATATTAAGCATAAGGAGAGATAAATGGATAAAATAATTTTATTAGATGGGAATAGTTTGAGTTATCGTGCTTTTTATGCTATGCCTGCTCTAAAAAATAAAAGTGGCTTGTATACAAATAGTGTATATGGTTTTACTTTAATGTTAGAAAGAATGTTAGAAGATATAAAGCCAAAGTACGCATTAGTAGCTTTTGATAAAGGGAAACAAACTTTCCGTCACAAAACTTATCAAGACTATAAAGGTACACGTGATAAAACACCAAGTGAACTTGTGGAACAATTTGGTTATGTGAGAGAGTTACTAGATTCTTATGGAATAAAATATGAAGAACATTTTGATTATGAGGCTGACGACATCATAGGGAGTTATGCTAAGTTAGCAGAAAAAGCAGGGCTTGAAGTAATAATTATTTCGGGAGATAAAGACTTAACACAACTAGCTAGCGATAATATTACAATCTACTACACAAGACGCGGAGTTACTGAAGTTGACCACTATACTCCAGAGTTTATCAATGAAAAGTATGGTTTGAGTCCAGAACAAATCATTGATATGAAAGGATTAATGGGTGATAAAAGTGATAATATACCAGGAATAGCTGGTATAGGAGAAAAAACGGCGATAAAATTGCTAGCTGAATACAAAACTGTAGAAAATGTTTTAGATAATATTGATAATATTAACGGAAAAAAACTAAAAGAACGTTTAGCAGAAGGTAAAGAAGATGCTTTACTTAGTAAAGAACTTGCTACAATTTACACTGAAGTTCCAGTAGAAAACAAGTTAGAAGATTTAACTTTTAGTGAGAATAGAAGTAAGAAAAAAGAATTATTTGAAAAATTAGAGTTTGTTTCTTTCTTAAAGAAATTAGCTGAAAAAGAAGCTGAAGCTATTGATTTAAAAGAAGAAAAAGAACTAGAAATAGTAAGCGCTGATGAAAAAACAAAACTTACTTTTGAAAATAGTTCATTACATATTGAATGTTTTACAGAAGATTATCATAATTCAGATGTTGTTAATATAGCAGTATACAAAGATGAAAATGTCTATATTTTTAGTGAAGATAACTTTTTTGAAAATAAATTTGTTCGTGAATATCTAGAAGGTGATACAGAAAAAGTAGTATATGACTATAAGAAAATATTATATATTGCGAAGAAAAATGGTGTTTTAGATATAGGTGGTAATATTTTTGATGTGAAAATTGCTGCATATCTTTTAGACGTTACGGTAAAAACAGAACTTGATAAAATAGTATTTAATACTTTAGGTAATATTATAAAAAGTGAAGAAGAAATCTATGGAAAAGGTGTAAAACGTACATTGCCAACCAATGAAATTCTTTATCCGTACTTAGCACAAGTAGTAAAAAGTATTTTTGATTTAAAAGAAATTCAAAGAGCGAGATTAAAAGAAGAAAATATGGATTCTCTTTATAAAAATATTGAAGTAAAAGTAGCGCGTGTTCTTGCTAATATGGAGTGTGAAGGAATACATGTTAGCAAAAAGGCATTAGAGGATATGAGTGATGAGTTAGATGAGCGAATAAAAATACTTGAAGCAAGCATTCATACGCTAGCAGGTTCAGAGTTCAATATTGCTTCACCAAAACAGCTAGGAGTAGTATTATTTGAAAATTTAGGATTACCACCTGTAAAGAAAACAAAAACAGGATACTCTACATCGGTGGAAGTATTAGAACAATTGCAGCATAATCATGAGATTGTTCCGCTAATAATGGAATATAGAGTATTAACAAAATTAAATTCAACTTATGCTAAAGGGTTAGTAAAAGATATTACTCGTGAAGGGAAAATTCATACACGTTATGAACAAACCTTAACACAAACAGGGCGATTGTCATCTGTTAATCCAAATTTACAAAATATTCCTACTAGAATAGAAGAAGGTAAAAAAATTCGCAAAGCGTTTATTCCTGCTTCAGATGATAGAGTAATATTATCTATCGACTATTCTCAAATTGAACTACGTGTATTAGCCCATATGGCACAGGATAAGGGAATGATTGACGCATTTACTCATGATTTAGATATTCATACTAAAACCGCTAGTGAAGTAAATGGAGTAAGTTTAGATGAGGTAACTCCAACTATGCGTAGAGAGGCTAAAGCTGTAAACTTTGGTATAGTTTATGGAATTTCTGATTTTGGACTAGCAAATAACTTAGGAATAACACGTAAGAGAGCTAAAGAATTTATTGATAAATATTTAAAAACATTTAGTGGTGTTAATAAATATATGACAGATATAGTTGAGTTTGCTAAGGAACATGGATATGTAGAAACTTTATATAATCGTCGTCGTGCTTTACCTGAGATTAATACTAAAAATAAAATAGTAGCAAGTCTTAATGCGAGGTTAGCTATGAATACGCCAATTCAAGGTACTGCAGCCGATATAATAAAACTTGCTATGATAAATGCTTTTGACTATATTGAAAAAACAAAAGTTGATGCAAAATTACTACTTCAGGTACATGATGAACTTATTTTTGATGTAAATAAAGCTGTGGTAGATGAGTTTACTATCGCAATGGTAAAAATTATGGAAGAAGCGGCCGAACTAGATGTTAAGCTTAAAGCAGAAGCTAGCAGTGGAAGTTCGTGGTATGATACTAAATAATTATTCTATGTTAAATAATTTAACAAAAAATATCTAATGAGTAAAATAAGGTATATAATAGACTCTAAGTAACTGAAAAGTTACTTAGAGTTTTTTATTTATGAAAACATAGATAGAAGTCTTGCTTTTCAGAAAAAAAATGAAAAAATATCAAAAAATAATTTACAAAATATTTCGGCGTCTGTTATAATAAAAAAAGAGCAGTTGCAAAATATAATTTAAAAGTTTAAGGAGAATTAATCCATGAATAACAATCCATTAATGAATGCAAGAGAGCAAATAAAAAATGCTTGTGATATATTAGGTTATAAAGAAGAGGTATATGATGCATTAAAAGATCCTCAACGTTTTATAGAGATTTCTATCCCGGTAAGAATGGATAATGGTGAAGTTAAGTATTTCAAAGGTTTCCGTTCACAACATAATGATGCTATTGGCCCAACAAAAGGTGGACTTCGCTTCCATCCACAAGTTACAGGAGATGAAGTAAAAGCATTGTCAATTTGGATGACATTCAAATGTGCTGTTGCTAATCTTCCATATGGTGGGGGAAAAGGTGGAGTTATAGTAGATCCTAATGAATTATCTAAAGGAGAATTAGAAAGATTATCGCGTGGATATATTCGAGGACTATATAAATATCTTGGAGAAAAACAAGATATTCCAGCACCTGATGTAAACACAAATGGTCAAATTATGTCTTGGATGATAGATGAGTTCAATATTCTTACTGGTGAGCAAGGAATAGGGACTTTAACGGGAAAACCTTTAGAACTTGGAGGATCATTAGGTAGAACACAAGCGACTGGGCATGGAGTTGCATTAGCTGCTAAGCTTGCTTTAGAAAAATTAGGGAAATCTGTTGAGGGAGCAAAATTTGCGGTCCAAGGATTTGGTAATGTCGGCAGTTATACAGTGAATACAGCGATTGAGTATGGGGCTACAGTAGTAGCGGCAACTGAACGTGATGATGATGGAATACAATATGCTGTCTACCGTCCTGAAGGATTAACTTATGCCGAACTTCAAGAATGTAAAGATAAAAAAGTTAGATTCCACACTCTACCAAATACTAAACGTTTAACATTAGATGAATTTTGGGCATTAGATGTAGATGTACTTTGTCCATGTGCATTAGAAAATGCCATTGATGAACGTGAAGCTAAGCTTATTAAAGCTCCGGTTATTTCAGAAGGTGCGAATGGGCCTGCAACACTAGCGGGGGATAAAGCGCTTCAAGAAAAAGGAATTGTAGTAATTCCTGATATCCTAGCGAACAGTGGAGGAGTTACAGTTTCATATTTCGAATGGGTTCAAAACTTACAAGGTTATTATTGGACTGAAGAAGAAGTAGTAGAAAAACAAGACAGAGTTATGACAAAAGCGTTTAATGATATCTGGGAAGTCAAAGAAAGATTTGCTATTCCGATGAGAAAAGCTGCATATGTCAATTCAATAGAGAAGATTGTTAAAAATATGGAATTAAAAGGAAAAATTAGTTAAAAATAAAAAGACAACCAGTCTGTAAAAAATACAGACTGGTTAAATTATATTAAAAAATTCTTTGATATTTAGTATTTTACTTAATGCAATAAAAGTTTATAGTATAGTATATTATTTATTGAGAGAAAGTAACTATAATATAATTAGAAAAATTATTACAATAAAACTTTTAATATTTGAAAAATTTATTTTTATATAGTAAAATTATATATTAATACATAAAAAGAAAGAGGATAAATTAGAACCATATGGATCTCAGTATCTTAATTAAAATATTAATAATTATATTATTACTTATTGCTTCAGCAATATTTGTAATGTTTGAGTTTGCGCTAGTGAAGTTAAGACCAACACGCGTTAATGAAATGGCAGAATCAGGGAATAAGACTGCTAAAATTTTAGTAATGATGGTGGAACAATTAGATCATTATTTATCAGCAACACAGCTTGGAATTACCATTGTATCTTTAGGATTAGGGTGGTTAGGAGAATCGACATTCCACGCTCTTTTCACACCAATGTTTGAACTTTTAGACCTGAATTCAACACTTACACATACAATTTCGTTGGTAGTTGCGTTTGGATTTATGACATTATTACATGTAGTATTAGGAGAATTAGTTCCTAAGACAATCGCTATACAATCGGCTGAAAAGACGTGTTTGAGAGTTGCATGGCCAATGTACATGTTTGATAAAATTATGCGTCCACTAGTATGGTTGTTAAATTCATTGGCGAACCTTATTGCTAAATTATTTGGATTTGAACCAGCATCTGAACATGATGAAATACATAGTGAACAAGAACTGCGTACGATTATGAAATCTTCACGAGAACATGGTCAGATAAACGACGTTGAATATAGATATGTGGAGAAAATTTTTGAATTTGATAACAAAATTGCAAAAGAAATTATGACTCCAAGGACTGAAGTAGAAGCGATTGACATGAGTGATTCTTTAGGAATTATTATGCGTCAATTAAAGCAAGAAGAATATACAAGGTATCCAGTAATTGAAGATGGAGATAAGGATGAAATATTAGGTATTCTGAATGTAAAAAAATTATTGTTTACAGATAAACCGCTGGAAAAAACAGAGGATTTAGAAAAGTATATAACGCCAGCCATAAAGGTTTTCGAGCATACACCTATTTCTCAAGTATTAGCGACTATAAAACAAAGTCGAGAGCATATGATAGTCATTACAGATGAATATGGTGGGACTAGTGGAGTAGTTACATTAGAAGATATCGTAGAAGAGATTACTGGTGAAATTAGAGATGAATTTGATGATGATGAGCAAAGTTTAATTAAAAAATTAAAAAATGGTCATTACTTATTAGATGGTTGGGTTCCTATTCAAGATGTCAATGCACTTTTCCATGTCCAACTACCACATGAAGAGGTAGATACGATAGGGGCATATATTTATTTAGAAAAATATGAAGCAAAAGTAGGAGCAACATATATAGTTGATAAACTAACTTTTGTGGTTAGAAAAGTAGAAGAAAATCAAATAAGAACTTTAGAAGTTTGGGAAACGGAAGAAAATTAAAAAAGACGATTGCAGATGCAATCGTCTTTTTTCTATTGTTTATTTAATTTCTTTATGTCATCTAAAACTTTTTTAGCTTCATCTTCTTGATTTTTAGAGTAAACCTTTTTGTTGAAAATTATCGCACTTATCGAAATTATATGTGCAGATACAGGTGCTACTAGAAATAAGAAAGCAATTGCTAATAAAAATTTAAACTCAAATATTTGGAGATATCTATAGAAATAGATAAAGCCAGTTATTAAAATTAATTCAACTGCAAATGATCCTGTAACTCCAGCTGCATGTATTTTTGTTAATTCATCAGGAAGTCTTATAAATCCAATTACTGTTGCAGCCATAGCTACTACAGAAATAAGGATAAGGATAATCATTATAATATCTAAAATACTATTTAGTATCATCACTAAAAACCTCCTTTTTTGCTAAGAATTTTGCTGTAACAATTGTTCCAACTAAGCAAATAATTGCAATAATTAAGATAAGTGAAACATAAGAGAATGTTTTGTAATACATACTTACCAAAACTATTAAACAAATAAGAGGCATAGCAAGCAAATCACTGGCTATTAGTTTATCAAAGATACTTGGTTTTTTAACAATATATACTAATAGGAAGAATATCATAGCTATACTAGCAAAAATACCTATTATAATAGTGTAATCTAAGATTTTATCCATCTAAATCAACCTCCAGTATTGCTTTTTCAAAACTATTTTTAATTCCTTCAATTTCACCTTCAATATCATTAGTATCAAGACAATGTATAAACAATTGTTTATTGTCATGTCCTACATTAACGGTTAAAGTTCCTGGTGTTAATGTGATCATATTGGCAAGTAGTGTTATTTGCCAATTTTTCTTAACCGTTAAAGGATATTCAAAAATTACAGGATTAACATCCAAATCTTTTTTTAACATCATTTTTAATACGTTGATATCAGCTTTTAATAATTCTATAAGAAACATTACTATTAGTTTTAGCCATTTGTAGAGATAAACATAATATAGTTGTTTTCCTAAGAAATTCTTAGCGAAGGTATTTCTAAAGATAAATAGAAGTACCATACCCCAAAAGAAACCTACAGCGAAGTATTCTGAGTTATAGTTTGCTGAAAAGAACATCCATATAACTCCAACAAGTATATTTATTAAAAATTGTAGTGCCATACTTATGCTCCTTTCTTAAGTACTAAATCAATGTATTGTTCAGGTTTTAAAATCATTTGGACTGCTTGTTCAAAGAAAGGATCCAGTTGATTAGAATATAATCCTATAATAAAAGCAATAGCAACTAATGATACAAGTGGTATTAAAATACCTTTTGGTAAAGCTGTTAATATAAGGCTTTTATTAATATTATCATAGAAAATATTAAGGAATATTTTAATTAAAGAATAAAATACTACTAAACCTGAACCTGCAACTAGAACAGCAATAAATATATTATTATCCAGAACTAATCCACGAATAATAAGTGCTTTACCATAAAAGCCACTGAATGGCGGAACACCAGCAAGAGACAATACAATAATGAAGTAGGTCCATGCTAAGAGTGGATATTTATTTATTAGGCCACATTTTTTAAGAGCTTTAACTCCGCTAACATATATTATTAATCCGACAACTATAAATAGTGCAGCTTTTAGGAGTATATCATTAACAGCATAGAATAATGCTCCTTTAACTCCAAAAATATTTAGGGTAGCAGTTCCACAAACCATAACTCCAAGAGAAATAACTATATTAAAAATTACGATTTGTTTTAGATCTTTTTGATAAATAGCACCAATACATCCTGCAATGATAGAAATAGCCCCAAGAATTAATAAATATGATTTTATGAAGCTTGATGCGTAATAGAATAATCCATAAGTTCTAATAATAGAGTATAAACCAACCTTTGTTAGTAGCGCTGCAAAAATTACAGATACAGCAATAGGTGGAGCGGCATACGATCTATTCATCCATGTAAATAATGGAAACAATGCACCTTTCATACAGAAAACAAAAATCATAACTGCTCCAACAAGATAAACACCTCGACGGTCATTCATATTAGCAATAGTTCGAGAAATATATGCCATATTTAAACTACCAACAATCGTATATAAATAACCAATACTAATAACAAATAAACTTCCAGCAAAAACATTCATTAATACATAACTTATTGAAGATTTAAGCTGTTCTTTGTTAATACCTACTAAAAGAAGTAAGTATGAAGCCATAAGAAGTATTTCATAGAAAACAAAAAGGTTAAATATATCTCCAGTTGAAAATGCTCCGTTAACTCCAACCATAATTAATAAAAACCCAGGATAAAAGAAGCTAAGTTCACGTATTTTATCAATAGTTTTAAATGAATAAAATAGTGTGGCTAGAAATACTATGCAAGATGTTGCCACTAAAATACTATTTAAACCATCGAGTGTCAGTGTTATACCAAATGGACTTACCCAATTACCCATTTCTAAGATTAAAATTTTGTGTTTATTTATTAAATAAATATTATAGATAGAAAATCCAAGAGTAAGGATAGTAGCTATAAATGTTAAAAAGCGTTGCATACCTATTCTTTTTCTAAACAATATAGTAATTGCCGCGAATAAAAGAGGTATAAAAATTGGAATAACAGGTAAATTACTATGCATTTCTATTAACCTCCTTTATGTGTTCTACATCTTCTAACTCAATAACATTATCGCTACCTTTTAGCTTATAGTTTGCGATATAAATTGAGATTAGAAGACAGGTAACTGCAAATCCAATAACAATTGCAGTAAGTATTAAAGCTGCTGGCACGGGGTCAATATAGTTTTTCCCAAGTTCTGAGATAATAGGAATATCTCCATCATACAAGCCGCCAGCAATTAGAATAATTAAGTTTGCAGCATGTCCAAAAAGACCGACTCCAATGATAATACGCATCATACTTTTAGAGAGCATAAGGTAAACGCCAAATCCAACTAGAATACCACATAAGATAATCATATAAAATTCCATTATTTACCATCCTTTCCAAAAGCTAAGATTACAGACATCAATACACCAACAACAATTAAATACACACCAAGGTCAAAAATTGCAGCTGTATGCAACTCCATCTCACCCATAAGTGGTATGTGGATGTGTGTAAAGTGATGTTTGAAGAAATTTTTTCCTGCTACTATACCACTAAAAGCAGTTCCTACTGAAAATAGTAATCCTAGCGCAGTAACATAAACGTAATTAATAGGTAGTAATTTATTTACTTTGTCAATTCCATAAGTGAACATTGCAAGAGCCAAAGCCATAGTACACAAAAGTCCTCCTACGAATCCACCACCAGGGAGGAAATGGCCACCAAAATATAAACTAAGTGATAGTAAAAATATACAACCTGAGATTATAATAGATAGTGATTTTAAAATAATATCATTAGTTTTCATCTTTAGGCCCTCCTCGTTTGATAATTTTAAACATTGCATAAATAATTAGCGCTACCATTGTCATAACTGTAATTTCAAATAATGTATCAAATCCCCTGAAATCAACAATAATAACATTAACAATATTTCCTCCACCAGATGCAACTACATTATCAAAATAGAACTGACTAATTTCTGATGGATGTTTATAAGCATATGCAACTAAACCAATAATGATAAAGCTAATTCCAGTAAGTGTAGCTATAATCGCATTAGTCAGCTTAAATGGTTGTTTTTCAACATGTTTTGTTTTGTCAGTTAATAGAATAAAGGCAACTAAGAAAATAATAGTTGAAATAGATTCTATAACAAACTGTGTCATTGCAAGGTCCGGCGCTCTGAAAGTAACATAAAGTGCAGTCATCATAAAACCAATTCCAGATGAAAGGATAATAAGGACAAGGCGATTATATGTCTTAGCCAAAGCAATACAGCATAAAGCGATACAAAGTCCGATAAAAATATTCATAATATGTACGGTAGAAAATTTATTTATAACCATTGGTGAACCAGTAGCGAAATATCCTCCAATAATAGTTATAGATAAGACACCAAATATATAGCTCATATTTCTTCTAAGCTCGTTTGTAACGAATGCATCATGAAGAAGAGCGCTACCTTTATGTAGCATATGCCCTAGACGGTTGTACGTACCATGAACTGAGAAGATAGTTGGGTTATATTTATATATATTGTTAGTACTAGCGTATAATTTATAAAGAACACCAGCAACTATTATAATAAAAATAGAAGAAATTAGTTCTAATGAGAAGAAACTTCCATGATTAACGTGATTAATAACTTCATTATTCGTAACATTAACAGCAAGTGCTGCTTTTTGCGCAGGTATTACAATATAGTCTTTTATAAAAGTATTAATAATTACAAAAAATACTAAAATAATAGGCGCTATAAAAATATTGTTGTTTGGTAAATGAATTCTTTTCCCTTCAAGTTTATTTTTATCAAGAGTGCCCATGAAAGGTTTGAATGATAAAATAAATGAATAAATTGCGGTTCCTATTGCTGCGATAACTACTAGAATTGCAATTACAATATAAAAAACACTAGAACTAGTTAAACTATAAACAGCAGTTAAGAAGTACTCTTTTGAGTAAAATCCGCTTAAAGGAGGGATACCAGCCATTGAGAATCCAGCGATAATACTAAGGATAAAACTAATTGGCATAAATTTACGAATACCACGTAGTTTATCTATATCACGCGTGTGAAATGTATGATCGATAACGCCAGTAATCATAAATAACCCAGCCTTAAATGCAGCATGATTAATGATATGGAAGCAAACAGCATAAAATGCAAAGGTATAAACATAGTTATTATCATTATATAGACCTAAATTTGCTATACCTATCATTAAAGTCATCATACCGAGTTGACTTATAGTAGAGTAGGCTAAAATTCCTTTTAAATCTTTAAGGAAAATAGCAGAAATTGACCCAATAAGCATTGTAATAGTACCAACAATAATTAATATATTGCCGAATACTGGTGTAAATGAAAAAACAATACCTATTCTAAGAAGTAAATAGATACCTGCTTTAACCATTGTTGCAGAATGTAAATAACTACTAATTGGTGTAGGGGCCGCCATAGCATCAGGTAACCAAATGTGGAATGGGAACTGTGCAGATTTAGTGAATGCCCCAAATAGTATTAATATCATAGCGATAAAGTATGTAGTATTAAAACCATGATTGTTACTATACTCTATAATTTCACTTATATTAAAACTTCCGGTGATTCTATGAAGGACGAATATTCCTCCAAGCATTAAAACACCACCAAAAACTGTAATAATTAATGACTTTAAAGCTCCTTTTCTTGAAGCATCGTTTTCATGCCAATAACTAATTAGTAGGAAAGAAGACACTGAAGTCATTTCCCAGAACATATACATACTTAGTAAATTGTCTGATAGGACAATCCCCAACATTGCAGACATGAAAATTAATAAAAATATATAGAACTTATGTAATTTTTCGTCTGTTATGCTCATATAATAACAAGAGTATAATATTACTAATGTACCAATTCCTGTAATAAGAAGAGAAAATAATAATGATAAACCGTCTAATTTTAGGTTTATATCTAGTCCTACGTTAGAAGCAAATGAACAAGCTTTATAGATAGTACCACCTAAATAGATATTTTTAATATTAAATACAAAATATCCAAATAAGATTAAAGGTACAATTATAACAAATTTACCAGTATGAATTTGTTTAAAGGTGCTTCTTAAAAATGGAACAAAGAACATTGCAATTACTGGTAAAAAGACGGCTAATTGTAACATATAAAAACCTCTTTCTAATAAATTTTATTCATAACATTTATTATATAATAAAATAGCTTAAAATACCATTAAAATTTATTTTTTAGAAAATTATTTTATATCTCAAATAAAATTATTATTTTAGTAAACGTGAATTTGTATCAATAAATCAACAAATTTTAATATTAAATACTACTTAATAGAGTCTAAATATTATTATAAAAACGATTTCAAAAACATATATAAAAGGAATGTTAAAAAAAGAATATAATGAAGAGTAGAGTGGTTACTGTGTATAAAATATAGATAATTATTTTTTTAATAACTCTTGATAGCCCTTGTTTAAGAAAAAGAAAAAAGGTATAATAGAGTTATTAAATATTAACGGGGGGACAAATTGATGTCACATAAACAAACACCACATATTAAACCAAATGGAGTAGAAATTGCCGAAACTATTTTGTTACCTGGAGATCCGCTTAGAGCTAAGTTTATAGCTGAAACATTTTTAGAAGATGCGGTTTGTTTCAATGAAGTACGTGGAATGCTTGGATATACTGGAACATACAAAGGTAAAAAGATTTCTGTAATGGGAACTGGGATGGGACCAGCTAGTATAGGTATTTATTCTTATGAATTAATTCATATTTTTGGAGTTAAAAATCTAATAAGAATAGGAACTTGTGGGGCTTTACAACCAGAGGTTAAGTTATATGACGTAATTTTAGGAATGGGTTCATCAACTAACTCAAACTATATGCACCAATATAATATACCAGGGAATTATAGTTTAACAGCATCATTTGATTTACTATTAAAAGCATACAACAAAGCTCAAGAAATGGGACAACCGGTACATGTAGGAAATATCTTATGTAGTGAGATTTTTTATAATGCTGATAAAGAAGCTATGAATAACTGGATAAAAATGGGTGTGCTAGCAGTTGAAATGGAAAGTACAGCATTGTATGCGAATGCAACAGCAGCAGGAGTAAATGCATTAACAATTTTAACAGTAAGTGATTCATTAGTTACTGGAGAAGAAACAACACCAGAAGAAAGACAAACAGCATTTACTAAAATGATGGAAATTGCATTAAACTTAGCGTAAAAATATGTAAAAGGAGCAGAAATTATGATTAATTATCAAGAGTTATATGAAAAATGGCTTAATAGTCCAGCTTTGACAGAAGAAGAAAAGCTTCAACTAAAAGCTGTAGAGAATGATGAAACAGAAAAAGAAGACAGATTTTATAAAGAATTAGAATTTGGGACTGCAGGACTTCGTGGTAAAGTAGGAATGGGTTCAAATAGAATGAATCGTTTTATTATTGCACGTGCAACTAAAGCCTTAGCACAAACTATTATTGACAATGGATTACAAGAAAAAGGTATTGCTATTGCACATGATCCACGACTATTCTCAAAAGAATTTGCAAAATTGGCAGCATTAGTAATGGCTAGTAATGGAGTTAAAGCATATTTATTTGAAGATTTACGTCCAACTCCAGAATTGTCATTTGCAGTTCGTTATTTAGGAACTGCTAGTGGGATTAATATTACTGCAAGCCACAATCCAAAAGAATATAATGGATACAAAGTATATTGGCAAGAAGGTTCTCAAATTAAATCTGATATAAGTGATAAAGTTCTTGAGTATATTAATTCAATGGATATTTTCGAAGAATATGTTACATTAACAGAAGAAGAAGCATTAGAAAAAGGATTATTAGTTTATATTGGAGAAGAAGTTGACGAGGAATTTTATAAAGAATCTCTAAACTGTACAATAAATGATGAGAATATAGATAAAAATATTTCAGTAGTTTACACACCGCTTAATGGTGCTGGGTACAAGGCTGTAACTACAGTTCTTGCACGTCGTGGCTTTGAAAATGTTCATGTTGTTGAAGAACAAAAAGATCCAGATGGAACATTCCCAACTATCGAATATCCAAATCCAGAAGATACTGCAGCATTTGAATATAGTGAAAGATTAGCAAAAGAAGTTAATGCAGATATTCTTATTGCAACAGACCCTGACTGTGACCGTTTAGCAGTAGAGGCTATGCATAACGGAGAAGTAGTATCATTTAACGGTAACCAAGTTGGAGCTATCTTGGTTCAATATGTAATTGAAAACTTAGCTAAACAAGGTAAGCTACCAACAAATCCTGTTTTAGTAAAATCTATCGTTACTTCTAAGATGGTAGAACCATTATGTAAAGAATATGGAGTTGAGGTAATAGACGTTCTTACAGGTTTTAAAAATATTTGTGCATTACCTAATGAATGGGATATTACAGGTGAGAAAAACTATGTTATGGGATATGAGGAAAGTATCGGTTATAATGTAGGAACATTCTTAAGAGATAAAGATGGTGTTACTATCGCCATGTTATTAGTAGAAGCAGCAGCATTTTATAAAAAGCAAGGCAAAACATTAGTTAATGTTTTAGATGAATTTTATGAAAAATATGGTTATTACCTAGATAAAACTATTTCAATCGTACTTGAAGGGGCAGCGGGAGCGCAAAGAATTAAACGTATGATGAAACAATATCGTGAAATCTTTGCACGTGAGATTGCAGGAAGCGAGGTAGTTTCAGTAACTGATTACCTAACTCAAAAAGAAAAAACAGTAGCTACTGGAGAAGAAAAAGCTATTGATATTGAAAAAACAGACGCTGTTAAATTCAGTTATGCAGATGAATCTTGGTATACATTACGTCCAAGTGGAACAGAACCAAAAGTTAAGCTTTACATTTATGTAAAAGACGAAAATAAAGATATAGCAGAAGAGAAATTAGTTAAATTTGAAGAAAAAGTTTTAGAATTACTTTATTCTATCGACTAATTAATATAAAAAAAGTAAAGTACTTATATATTAGAAAGTACTTTACTTTTTTGTTATTTATTATAGTATTTTAAATATTCTTTACAAAAAGCACGAGCAGTTAATTTTCCACTTTGTCTATCGGCATATGTCCCACTTACAAATTTTGAAATTTCATCTGTGTATTCTACTTTTGGTAGAGGATTTTCAAGAACAGTTTCTTTGTTAAGGGCGAAAGTAGAAAAACAAATTCCTACTAAACGAGTGTGTCTTGTTTCGTGATTGAATGCACTTAGTTCAGCAAAGATTTCAACACTTCGTGTCCCAACTCTTGAAATATAACTGTCTATTATAAGTGCTTCATGTCGATGTACAACATCTAAAAATTGATAAGTATCAATACTTGCAGTGAAAAATGGTAAGTGAGTATATCTTCTTATAACTAATCCTTGTACATCATCTAGCCAATAAAGTGTCTGGCCACCAAATAATGTATCATGTCTATTCATATGATTAGGATATATTGTATGGAAATTTTCTACTCTGGTATCTTTGTAATTAATAACCTCTTGCATGAGTGTTCTCCTTGTTATTTATTAATTTTATTTTATTTCAATATTTTTAACTATGATGTCCTAATAGTATTTTAAGTCTATTGGTCTTAATTCAATTTTTGAAATACATGATTTATTGTACCATATTAAAGAAAATATATTAAGAGAAAAACATAAATTAAAAATTATAACCTTTACATTTAGTAAAAGAGTATATTATAATAGAGTAAATAACAAATAAATGAGGTGGAGAATAATGAAATATGAAACAATGTTAGAAAGATTTCTAGGTTATGTTAATTTCAAAACTAGGTCTGATGCGAATAGTAAAACACTTCCGTCAACACCCGAGCAAAAAGATTTTTTAAGAATGTTAAAAAGACAATTAGAAGAACTTAAACTAAGCGATATAGTTCTTAATGAAGAAAATTGGTTTTTAACAGCTACATTACCAGCTAATACGGACAAACCTTATGATAGAATCGGTTTTATTTCTCATGTTGATACAGCTGATTTTAATGTAGAAGGAATTAGTCCACAGGTAGTAGAAAATTATGATGGAGAAGATATAGTTCTTAATAAAGAAAAAAATATTATTATGACAACAAAAGAGTTTCCAAATCTTAAGAATTACAAAGGTTTGACATTAGTTACAACAGATGGAACAACTTTATTAGGTGCTGATGATAAAGCAGGGATTGTAGAAATTGTTGAAGCTGTAAAATATTTAAGTGAGCATCCTGAGATTGAACATGGAGACATAAGAATTGCTTTTGGACCAGATGAAGAAATTGGGAGAGGTGCTGATCATTTTGATGCCAAAGGATTTGGTACAGAGTATGCTTACACTATGGATGGAAGTGTGCTTGGAGAACTTCAATATGAAAGTTTTAATGCTGCGCAAATTACATATAAAATCACGGGTGTGAGTGTACATCCAGGAACAGCTAAAGGAAAAATGAAAAATGCTAATATGATTGCAGCTGAGTTAGCAATGCTATTCCCAGAAAAAGAAGTACCAGAGCACACAGATGATTACGAAGGTTTTTACTTACTTTATAACATGGAAGCACGTATAGAATCTGCTGAAATGAGTTATATAATCCGAGATCATGACAAAGAGAAATTCTTAGCTCGTAAAAAATTTGCAGAAGAAGTAGCAGCTAAAATAAATGCTAAGTATGGCAATGTTGTAGAGTATGAAATGTGCGATCAATATTATAATATGGGAGATGTTATAAAAGAAGATAAACGTTGTGTAGATATAGCAGAACAAGCTATGAAAAATGCTGATGTTGTTCCTATAATTATTCCAATTCGTGGAGGAACAGATGGATCAAAAATTTCATATATGGGCATTCCAACACCAAATATATTTGTTGGTGGAGAAAATTTCCATGGACAATATGAATTTAGTTGTTTAGAGCATATGAAAAAAGCATCAGATGTAATTGTGGAGATTGCAAAATTAGCAAAAAAGTAGAAAAGATTACACCTTGGTGTGATCGATAATTAGCAGACAAGATTGTAAAATTAAGGATAATCCTAATTAGATCATCCTTAAATTTTACAATCTTATTTTAATGTATATTAAATTGAAATAAAGAAACCCTATTAACTTGAAAGTGCTAATAGAGTTTCTCTATTATATTGATTTTAATTATTTATTTTCTTCGTATTTTTTCTTATCATATCCGAACCATGCAGCTTCCATAATACCTTCTAAATCTTTTAATATTGCAAGGCGAGGGTTTGCTGGAGTACATTGATCTTCATATGCATCTAGAGAAAGTTGACGAAGTTCTGCTTTGAATGCTTCATAATCAACTCCATGGTCTTTGAAACTCATAGGACAACCAACACGTTTACCAAGTTCGAATACTGCTTGTGCATAAGATTCAACAGCTTCTTCAGGAGTGTCAGCTTTTAATCCTAACATACGTGCAATATCTTGAAATCTTTCAGCTGCTTGATAATGTTCATATTTTGGCCAAATAGATACTTTACCAGGACGTGTACCATTGTAACGGATAACATATGGAAGTAAAGTAGCATTTGTTTCACCGTGAATAGTATGGAATTTACCACCAATTTTGTGAGCCATAGAGTGACAAATACCTAGGAAAGCATTTGCGAATGCCATACCAGCTAAACATGAAGCGTTATGCATTTTCTCACGAGCTGTCTTATCAAACTCTTTTACAGATTTTTCAAGATTTTCAAATACTATTTTTATTGCCTGTAGAGCGATACCATCAGTATAGTCGTTTGCTAAGATAGAAGTGTATGCTTCTGTAGCGTGAGTAAGAACGTCCATACCAGTAGAAGCTGTAGGGCGAGCTGGTACAGTCATAACCATATTTGGATCAACGATAGCAACATGCGGAGTAAGTGCATAGTCAGCTAATGGATATTTTTTACCATGTTCTTTATCAGAAATAACTGCAAATGGTGTAGCTTCACTACCAGTACCTGAAGTAGTTGCTACACAGATAAACTTAGCTTTATTACCTAAATGAGGATATTTTACAGTACGTTTTCTGATATCCATGAATTTTTGAACTAACTCTTTAAAGTCTGCATCAGGTCTTTCATAGAATAACCACATAATCTTACCTGCGTCCATAGCAGAACCACCACCAAGTGCAACAATAGCATTTGGTTTAAATGCATTCATTATTTCTAAACCACGACGAACAGTTGTAATATCTGGGTTAGGCTCAACACCAGCAAATACCTCATATTGAACTTTATTTGAACGACGGTTTAATTGATCGATGACACGTGCTGCGAATCCAAGTTTAACCATAGATTCATCAGTTACTATCATTACCCTCTCTAAACCCTCCATTTCACTTAAATATCTAATTGCATTTGGTTCAAAATATATTTTAGGTGGAATTTTATACCATTGTAAGTTATTATTTCTTCGACCGATTAATTTTATGTTTAGAAGATTTACAGCATTAACGTTTCCAGAAACTGAGTTTCCTCCGAAGCTACCACATCCTAATGTAAGTGATGGAATGAATGCATTATATACATCCCCGATACCACCGAATGAAGATGGAGAATTCCAGATAATACGACAAGCTCTAACCACTTTACCGAACTCTTCAGCAACATCTGCATCTTGTGTATGAATAGCCGCACTGTGCCCTAATCCGTTAAATTCTACCATTTGACGAGATTTTTCAATACCATCTTCTGTACTAGTAGATTTAAGAACAGCTAATACTGGTGAAAGTTTTTCACGAGTAAGAGGTTCATTAACCCCTACTTCTTTACATTCTGCAGCTAGAATAACAGTACCTTTTGGAACTTCAAATCCTGCCATTTTTGCAATATCTTCAGCATATTTACCAACTATCACAGAATTTAGTTTTGCAGTTTCAACATCTTGTGAGTAAGCTTGCACACCGAATAATAACTTTTCTAATTTAGCTTTTTCTTCAGCATTAACAAAGTAAACGCGATGTTCTTTTATAAGTTTAATAAACTCATCATAAATTTCTCTATCCACGATTGCAGCTTGTTCACTCGCGCAAATCATTCCATTATCAAACGCTTTACTTAAAACTATGTCATTAACTGCTTGTTTTAATTTAGCTTCTTTATGTACATAAGCTGGTACGTTACCAGGACCAACCCCAAGAGCAGGTTTACCACATGAGTAAGCAGCTTTAACCATAGCGCCACCACCAGTAGCAAGGATAGTAGAAACGCCAGGATGTTTCATTAAAGCATTAGTTCCGTCTAAAGTAGGTTTATCAATAAATTGGATACAGTTTTCAGGAGCACCAGCTTTAATAGCAGCGTCTCTCACTACGCGTGCAGCCTTTTTAGAACATTCATTAGCAGATGGATGGAAGCTGAAAATAATAGGGTTACGAGTTTTTAAAGCAATAAGTGATTTGAAAACTGTAGTTGATGTAGGGTTTGTAGTAGGAACTACACCACAGATAACTCCAACAGGCTCAGCAATCGCTACAAGGCCGTCTGATTCATCTCTATCAACAATACCAACAGTTTTTAATCCACGAAGGTAGTTTGTAACATATTCAGCTGCGTATAGATTTTTAATAGCTTTATCTTCTATATTACCGCGCCCTGTTTCTTCTACAGCGGCTATGGCTAAAGGTCCATGTTCTTCTACAGCGGCTACAGCGGCTGCTTGAACAATGGCGTCAATTTTTTCTTGATCGTCTATTTTTCTAAATTCATCTAAAGCAGACAATGCTTTATTTACTAATACATCTACTTCTTGTACAGCATCATTATTTACTACTTTTTCTTTCACCATAATAATTTCCTCCCAGAAAAATCATTTAATTTTATACATATTTATTTTTTATGTGTTATATACTAATATTTTTTTGATGCAAATTAGTTTAAAATTTAAGGTATAAATTTTAATATTTTCAAAAAATTAAAAGAAGGGATTTGAAGTAATTCAACTTAGATAAATTGTTAATTTACAACCTTAAATATTAATTATCTTTTTGCAGCGGTGTCGACTACCTTGCAATTACAGTATAACATGAAATAATATTTAAAAGAAGTGGAATAAGAAAAAAAATAAAAGTGAAAAAATGAAAACTAAAAGAAAAGAATTTCATCTTTTTCTGTAAAAATATAAATTAGTGTAGGCGGGTAAACAGTTCGAAACAAAAATTAGGTGTTACGCGGTTGGCGAATTAATCTTTGGTAAAATCAAAAAAAGATATTAATTTCTGTTATATAATAATCAGTATTATAACAAAAAGAAACTAATGAAAGATTTTAGATTTGTTTATACAAAGTTAAAACCCTAAAAAAAATTCTTTATTGTAAATGATATTTTTTATCATTTACAATAAACTTATATTTTGAACTAATAAGTCAGAGAATGCAGTTTTTAAAAGATGTAATATCTATATTTTTATATAAACAAAGTAAGATAGTTGCGAAGTTAATGATTTTAGATTAATAAGTATGCTAGAGTACTTAATTAATTTAATTTTTGTAAATATTATATGTATTGTGAAGAATATATTTATAGTTATATATTAATCTTTAATATAATGGATATTGAGAAATCCTAAAGTTTTAAAATTTTTAAAAAATATAAATAAAAGCTATACAATTAAGCAGAATATATGATAAAATAATTAAGTATGTATTAATGAAAAAATTGATGAGAGGAGAATGTAGAATGACAAAAAAAACATTTTACGTTACAACGCCGATTTATTATCCAAGTGGCAATTTGCATATTGGTCATGCATACACAACTGTGGCGTGTGATGCATTAACTAGATATAAAAAATTAAGTGGTTTTGATACTTATTTTTTAACAGGAACTGATGAACATGGTCAAAAAATTCAACAAAAAGCACAAGAAAAAGGTGTTAGTGAGCAGCAGTATGTAGATGATATGATAAAAGATATAAAAAAATTATGGTCTGCAATGGATATAGATTACAGTAAATTTATTCGTACAACAGATAGATATCATGAAAGAGCAGTTGCTGAAATCTTTGAACGACTTGTAGAAAAAGGTGATATTTATCTAGGGGAATATAAAGGTTGGTATTCGATTAGTGATGAGGAGTACTTTACAGAGACACAACTTCAAGAGGTATTTCGTGATGAAGATGGGAATATGATTGGCGGTATTGCTCCAAGCGGTAATGAAGTAAAACTTGTGAGTGAAGAATGTTACTTCTTTAAAATGAGCAAGTATGCAGACCGTTTAGTTAAGTATTACGATGAACACCCAGAGTTTATCTTACCTGAAAGTCGTAAAAATGAAATGTTAAACAACTTTATTAAACCTGGATTAGAGGATTTGGCGGTAACGCGTACTACTTTTGACTGGGGAGTTAAAGTTAAATCAAACCCGAAACACGTTGTTTACGTTTGGATTGATGCACTTGTTAACTATATTACAGCATTAGGATATGCAACTGGAGAAAGTGAAGAGTTATTTAATAAATATTGGCCTGCTGATGTCCAAGTAGTAGGTAAAGAAATCGTTCGTTTCCACGTTATTTACTGGCCGATATTGCTTATGGCATTGGATTTACCTCTTCCTAAAAAAATATTTGCTCATGGTTGGCTATTGATGAAAGATGGTAAAATGAGTAAGTCAAAAGGTAATGTAGTAGATCCATATATGTTAATTGAGCGTTATGGTTTGGATGCGGCTAGATACTATCTGCTTAGAGAAGTTCCATTTGGACAAGATGGTATTTTCACACCGGAAAGCTTTATTGATAGAATAAACTCAGACCTTTCTAATGATCTAGGAAACCTGCTTAATAGAACAATTTCGATGATAAATAAATATTGTAATGGGGTAATACCAAAATTTGTTGAACCAACAACTGAATTTGATATTGAACTTATTGAATTATCAAAAGAAGTTATAGATGAATATGATGGTTATATGGAAAATATGCAATTTTCTAAAGCATTAGAATCAGTATGGAAATTTATTTCTCGAACTAATAAATATATTGATCAAACAACACCTTGGATCTTAGCTAAAGATGAAGCTAGTAAGGGTGAATTAGATAAGGTAATGAACTACTTGGCAGAAAGTTTAAGAATTGCAACTATTTTAATCAGTCCAGCATTAACTAACGCACCAAAAGAAATTAAAGTTCAACTAGGACTTTCAGACAATTTATTGACATTTGAAACTGCAAAAACTTTCGGTGTATTTGATGGAACTACTAAGGTAGTAGAAAAACCAACTCCAATATTCCCGCGTTTTGATAAGGAAGTGGAAGTTGAATATATCAAAGAGCAAATGTCTCCTAAAGCATTGGCTAACTTAGAAACAGAAGATAAAAAAGAAGAGGATACTTATGTGGAGTTGGCGGAAGAAATAACAATAGATAAATTCTTCGAAACTTCTTTAAGAGTAGCACAAGTATTAGAATGTGAAAAAGTTAAGAAAAGCTCAAAATTACTTAAATTCAAATTGGATTTAGGAAATCATCAAAGACAAATTGTTTCAGGTATTGCAAAATATTATAAACCAGAAGATTTAATAGGGAAAAAAGTAGCGGTAGTTGCTAACTTAAAACCTGTTAAACTTTGTGGGGAACTAAGTGAAGGTATGATACTTTCAGCAGAAAAAGATGGTATTTTACGTGTTGTAGAAATTAACGTTGATATACCTAATGGGGCAGAAATAAGATAAAAAAAGCTGTTCAAGTAAATTCACTTGAACAGCTTTTGATATACTCTATATAAAAGGAGTTGATTAATTTACTGTAATCAACTCCTTTTTACTATTATCTATTTCTTTGTGTTGTATTTTGTGTAGTACTATTTCTTTGACTATTTGAACTATTCTTATCTTCTTTATTTATGTTTTTAGAATTTGCAGATTCTCGATTAACTTCTGTTAAACGAACAGGATTAACAGGAATGAATGAACCGTCTGTGATATGGTAGATTAATCTATTATTTTTTGATATGCCATAACCACTAATATTAAGAACAGCTCCATTACTCATTGTTACTCTTACATCATTAATTTCTTGGTCTTTATAGACATTTTGTGATGCTAAGAATTTAATAGCAACTTGACGTGATACAAAATTAGAAAAATTATCATTTTTCTTATCGACGTTAACGAATTTTTCATTAGCAGTAACAAATTGTCCAGCATGATCTCCTGATGAAATACGATACATCATATAACCTGCAGGTGAAACTAATTTATCAACTGTAAATTTAGTTCCAGCTTCGATAACATCCCCAGTATCTGACCAATTTGCAGATTTAAACGTATGTAGTTTCTTATTAACTGTAATTTCTCGATTAACATCAAATGAATAAGAGACAAATGTTCCAGCTAGCTTCGCTGTTATTTCTTCGTCTTGAGCTTCTGAATCAATTCTAGCCGCATTAGCTTTTTCTTGAGCTTCTAAAATTTTTGATTTTTCTTCAGCCTCTTTTTGTTTTTTCATTTCATCAGTTGTATCTACTGCAGTAGTTTGAAGATCATCGAAACTAACGTAATGTTCTTTAGCAGATGAAATAAACTTAAGCATAATTAAGAAACATAGAGATAATAGTATTGCTAGTATAAACGAAGTAGCTATTTTTACTTTAATATTTTTAGAAGTTTTTTTAATGCCGTTATAGTCTTTAACATCTTTTCTAAAAATATATTTAAGTGTAAATGCTTTGATTCCTACAAATGCAGCAATAAATATATTTTCTAATTTATTTTCGTGATTTTTAACTTTGAAGATAGTCTCATCTTCATTTACAACTTCTTTTTTAATACTATAAATTTCTTTCTTGAATCCATCTATTTTGTGTTCAAGTTCAAGATTTTTTTGAATTTTTTCTATTAATTTTTTTTTGGCTATAATATCTTTTTGGAGTATTTGTTTTTGAGTTAAAAGGGTACTTAGCCGTTTTTCCTCTAATAGTATTTGTTCTTTTTCAGCCTTTCTATTTTTTAATTTATTTATAGAAAGTGCTTTTTCACCAATTTTATCTTCCAAAGCTATTAAAGAAGTTTCAAGAGTAAGAAGATTATTTTCGTGTTCTTTCTTCTCGTTTTCTTTCTCGAGAAATTCTATTTTTTTCAAATCTTCAGCTAGTTTAAATTCTTTATCTTTCTTTTGGAATAATTTTCTTCTTTCTTCTGCTTGTTCTTTTTCAATACGTTCGCGTTCTAGACGCTCTTCCTCGCGTTTACGAGCTTTTTCCTCTTCAATGCGCTGACGTTCAAGCTCTTTTTCACGAGCAATACGTTCAGCTTCTAGTCGCTCCTGCTCTGCTCGTTGGGCCATATTTTTTTTATGTTCTTCTTCTATACGTTTTTGCTCTTTTTCGAATTTTTTTCTCGCACTTTCTAATCTAAAAGCACGTTCTTTTGCTTCTTTTTCTTTTCTTTTTAATTCTTCTTCTAAAACAATTTCATTATCAACTTGAGTTATATTTTCATCAGCAATCTCTTGCTTCTCATTCTTAAAGTTTAAAGTTTTTACTTGCTGTTTTAGACGATTAAAAAAAGATATGTTGTTTTTTTGCGTGTCTGTATTAGCTGAATTATCATCATTTAACTTATCTTTTTCTTCTTCTTTTGTCATGCTTACTATCCTTTCATATAACTCTAATATTAACATTATACCACAAAATTATATCATAACTACATAAAAAACAACTAAAATAGTTGAAAAAACTTTGAAGTCTAATTGAAATATGTTATCATTAAGGTATGTATTTTTTGTGAAAATTTTTTTAATAAATTTAAATAGAGGTATTAGTAATGAAAAAGACAATTAGTTTTAAAGGTAAAGCTGTAACAATAGAAGATAAATTAAATATAGGTGACATCTTTCCGGATTTTACCGCTGTAAAAAAAGACCTGTCAGATTTTAGATTAGATGAATATAAAGGGAATATTGTTGTGATAAATACATTCCCGTCAATTGATACAGGAATATGTGCTTTGCAAACTATAAGATTTAATAAAGAAGTAATTAATTTTAAGGATGTTGTGGCTGTAACAGTTTCAAAGGACTTACCATTCGCTTTAGGACGTTTTTGTGCAGCTGAAGGAATAGAAAATGCAATAACTGTTTCTGATTATAAATATAGAGATATTGAAAATTATAGTGGACTTCTAATTAAAGAACTTGGACTACTTACTCGTGCAGTTTTTGTTGTTGATAAAGAGGGAATTATACGATATAAAGAAGTGCTAGAAGAAGTAGGAAGTGAACCTAATTATGAAGCAGCATTATTACAAATAAAAAAATTGCAAGAGAGGTAATAGATGACAGAGTTAAAATATATAAACAAGGAACAGAACAAAAACCTTCAAATAAAAGATTTAATAACACTAGGACTATATACTATTCTTTTGATTCTTTTAATGGGCGTAGGAGTAGGTTTAGGGACGCTATTTACTTCGGTTGTTTTTGGAGGGAAAGTCTATTTTGCAACATACACATCAGTTGCTGCCGCATTAGTTTGTGGAAGTGCATACAGCTTAATTTTCAATAAAATAAATAAAAACATGGCTATATTTATTATGATAGCAATAATTTCCTTATTTATGGGGATATCAGGTCATGCAATAGTTGGTTCAATAACATTATTTATAGCAGCTATACTAGCAGAATTTTTCTATAGAAAAGGAAATGAGTATTTTTCGTATTTATGCTTTAATCTAGGGAATATCGGTATTATTTTACCAATGTTTTTCATGAAAGAAAGTTACATAAAGCACCTTCAAGGAAGACATTATTCTCAAGAAAAAATAGATTTGGTGATGGGAAGTACAGATATTAAGACATTTGTATTTATTGTTACCTTTACTGTGCTAGCATCATTTGTTGGAATATACTTAGGTCGTAAGTTGTATTTTAAAAATTTTAATAAAGCAGGATTATAAAATGATAAAATTAGACATAAGAGTTAAAATATTAATACTGATTATAGCTAATATTCTTATGTTCAAAATGATGAGTTTAAATTTACATTTAATCGTTGCAATAGTATTTACACTATATTTAGGGATGACTTCTAATACTAGAAGAATGATGAATTTCTTTTTAATATATATGTTTTTTACTATTTACGAAATGTATTTCTCTCACACGATTACCGTTAAAGTAATTGATAGTTTTTTACTACTGACAACATTAATGTATAAGACATTATATTTTCCACTTTGTGCAGGAATAGGATTAGTTAGCAGTTCAAAAGTATCAGAACTAATTTGTTTTTTAAGAAAATTGAGACTACCTAAGAAGGTAATTATCGTCTTAGCTGTCTTATATAGATTTTTCCCTGTTTTAATGACGGATTATAAACTTATTAGGAATTCATTACGAATGAAAGGAATTGGAGTAAGTAGAGGGTACTACTTGCTCCATCCATTTAAATTTTTTGAGTATATTTTTGTACCGTACGTTATTACTAGTACAAATATAGCAAATGAACTTTCGGTATCGTGCTTATGTCGAGGTTTGGATAATGAAGAAATACCAACTTCGTACATAAAGTTAAAATTTAGAACACAAGATTATATTTTAATGGTATTAGTAATTATAGGATTTAGTTACATTATGTTTATGAGGTGATAAATTGATTACATTTAAAAATTTTAATTATAAATATATTGAATCAGAAAAATTAAATATAGAAAATTTATCACTTCATATAAAAAAAGGGGAGTGTATTCTTTTTACAGGACCTAGTGGATGTGGTAAGACAACAATACTAAGAGTATTAAATGGTCTTGCGCCAGAATTTTTTGATGGTGGATATAACGGAGAGTTAAAAGTTGCTCATTTAAAAATAGGTGATAAGTTAAAAGAATTTTCTAAAATAGTAGGAAGTGTCTTTCAAAATCCGAAAAATCAATTTTTTAATTTAGATTCAACAAGTGAATTAGCCTTTAGTATGGAAAACTACGGTTATCCAAGAGAGGATATTACTAAAAGAATTAAAGAGGTAAGTGTTGAGTTTTCTGCAGAACATTTACTAGAACGTGATATTTTAGAGCTTAGTGGTGGAGAAAAACAAAAGCTTGCCTTTATGGCTAGCATAATGTTAGATGCAAATATCTATGTACTTGATGAAATAACTAGTAACCTAGATTTAAAAGCAATAAAACTTATATCTGAAATTATAGAAAGCCTAAAAAAACAAGGTAAAACTATTGTTGTAGCAGAACACAGAATTTATTACCTTAGAGATTTGATTGATCGTATGTACATAATTAAAGATGGTCAACTAATTCACGAAGTGAGTAAAGAACAATTAGCTGATTTTGATGGTAGAGCTTGTAGGACTAGACAAATAGACTTAAAAAAAGTTGAATTAGGAGAAAAAATAACTAGAGTACATAAAGATAATTACCTTCAAATAAAGAATTTGGAATATAAGGTAAATAATAGAACTGTAAAAATAGAAAATCATACTTTTTCAACTTCAAAAATATATGCGGTAATAGGAGATAACGGTTGTGGGAAAACTACCTTTGCCAATGCTTTAACAGGATTGTCTAAGATTAAACAGGATATAACTTTAAATGGTAAAAACTTATCTAAAAAAGATTTGTTAAAAAATACATTCCAAGTTATGCAAGATGTTAACTATCAATTATTTACTAATTCAGTTGAAAAGGAAATTCGACTAGGAAGTAAAAATTTAGAATTATTTGATACAGTTGTAGATAAACTAAATATTAGAAAATTTCTAAATAGGCATCCTAATACACTTAGTGGTGGAGAAAAACAACGTGTAGCTATAGCTTCTGCGTTACTTTCTAACAAAAAAATATTAATCTTTGACGAACCTACAAGTGGCTTGGACTATATTAATATGATAGAACTAAGTAAATTGATTGAAGAGATAGCTAAAGATGATGTTATAATTTTTGTAATTACTCATGATTATGAATTTTTATGCACTATAGCTGATGAAGTACTATATTTTGGTGCGGAAGGTATTAAAGAACGCATTGAAGTAGATGGTGATACAAAAGAAAAAATATTAAATATAATGAGCTGATATTATTTTAATATCAGTTCATTAGTGTTATAAACAGATTTAATTGATAATTTGTTAATAGAGAATTAATTTTTCTCTTATTAGAAATATAGAAGTTAGATAAATTACACAAGATAGTTTGTTATTATGAAATATAAAAATTTCTTCATCAAATAAGTTGTCTAATAGCTATTAACATGATAAAATAAATGAGTTGTATAAATATAGAAGATAGGAGGGAATATATGTCTTACGCCTCGGATATGAAAAAAGAATTAACTATGATAGAAATAACAAGAGATAGAGAATTTTTATCAGAGTTATCAGCGCTTATAAAGATGAATGGAATGTTGAATATAGCAAATGGCAGATTAAGCCTTAGCTTTCAAACAGAAAATGCTTCTATAGCTCGTCGTATGTATTCATTAATAAAATTTTTCTACAATGTGCACATAAATATTTCAGTTAGAAAAAAGTTAAAATTAAAAAAGAATAACGTTTATATTTGTCGTTTGGATCAAAATGTAAAAGAAATATTAACGGAATTATATATTTTGAATGATAATTATACTATGAGAATAGATATAGCAGACGAATTAATAAATAGTGAGGAAAAGAAAAGAGCATATTTACGTGGGGCATTTTTAGCTGGTGGCTCGATAAATAATCCTCGTACGTCCAGTTATCATATGGAAATATTCTCTCACTACAAGGAACATAATAAAGAATTAAATGATTTACTAAACTCATTTAATTTGAATTCTAGAACTCTTGAAAGAAAAAAAGGTTTTATAGTATATATAAAAGAATCGGAAAAGATAGCTGAATTTATTAATCTTGTTGGAGCATATCAAGCTTTATTTCAATTTGAAGATGAAAGGATAGTCCGCGATATAAATAACTCTGTTAACAGAATGCAAAATTGTGATATGGCCAATATGAACAAAACAGTTAATGCTTCGGCAAAACAGGTTGAGGATATTAATGTTATAGAAGAACGCTTAGGATTAGATAATATTGATGACAAACTTCGAATAGTAGCGGAAGCTAGGTTGAAATATCCTGAATATCCTCTAAAAGAAATTGCTGAAATGATAGAAGATGGAAAATTATCGAAATCAGGTCTTAACCATAGATTTAGGAAGATAGCTAAAATAGCAAAAGAATTAAGAGATGGCACTTACCAAGCAAAATAAAGGAGAAAGAACATGAGCAAATGGGATGAACAAATTTTAGTAGTAAATAGAAAAGATTTATTTAACGATGAAGAGAATCATTTTTATGGTTTTTTACCAAAAGATGATGAAAAAGTAAAAAAAATAGTAGATACTTTTGTATCATATGAAGTTAAACGTCGTGGAGATATGGAAGAAGATCGAAGTTATAAACAATTAATAGGGTATGCTTTATTAAAAGATTCTAAAACAAAAGAAGTTTTAGTTTATAGACGCCTTGCAGGTGGCGGAGAAGCGCGACTTCATGGTAAAGCATCAGTTGGTATTGGTGGACACATGAATGAAGAAGTAGGAAAATCTATTTATGAAATGTTAAAAATTAATGCGGCTCGAGAGCTTAATGAAGAAGTAGGTGTATCAGAGGAGTATGCGTTAGAAAATCTTCATTTCATTGGTTTAATTAATGATGATAAAACAGAAGTAGGACAAGTTCATATAGGGGTAGTTTATGAATGTGAAGTTGATAAAGATAAAGTAGAAGTAAAAGAAGATGATACATTAGTTATAAAATGGGAAACAAGAGAAGAAGCGCAAAGCGAAGATAATTATGAAAGTTGGTCAGAATTTTTAAAACCAGTTATGTAATTCTTGGAAAATCTATAACATGTTAAATTTTCTAACGTAATATTGTAAAATTAGAAAGAATATTGTAATATATAAATATGAAAAAATAGAACCTCGATTTGAGAAGAACTTATTATAAGCTCTATAATAATCAAATCGAAGTTTTATTTTATTAAAGGAAAGATTGTGAGAAAATTTAACAAAGAAAGGATGATTACATGTTTAATATTAAAATGGACATGATACAAACAGTAGGTCTCGCTGTTGTTATTTTAATAATTGGTAGATTTTTAAGAACGAGAGTAAAAGTATTTGAGACTTACTGTATCCCATCACCTGTAATTGGAGGATTTTTATTCGCAATACTTAATTTAGTACTAAGACAAACTAATTTAGTTATATTTGAGTTTGATAATACACTACAAAGTTTCTTTATGACGTTGTTTTTTACAAGTATAGGTTTTAATGCGAGTTGGAGATTACTAAAAGTTGGGGGAAGAAAAGTAGTTTTATTCTTATTATCTGCAATTATGTTAGTAGTACTACAAAATATAGTAGCGGTTAGTATAGGGTATGCTACTGGAATTAATCCACTTATAGCATTACTTACGGGTTCAACAGCTATGACAGGAGGACATGGGACGGCGGCAGCTATGGCACCTATTGTAGAAGAGATGGGGTATTCAGGAGCAAAAAGTGTAGCAATAGCAGCAGCAACTTTTGGACTTATAGCAGGATCAAGTTTAGGAGGTCCGCTTGCGAATAGATTAATTAGAAGGAAAAATCTAGAAGTAAAAGCTGAAGTAATAGAGGAAAAACATAAAAACGATGAATTTCTATTTAATAATAGTATTAAAAAACTAGATGGAGAAAATTTTGCAAAAGCATTTTTTATAATTTTACTAGCGATGTTTATAGGAAGTTACCTATCTATTTATATAAATCAGTTCCTAAAATTTCCAAGTTATATAGGACCAATGCTTATAGCGGCTGTATTTAGAAATATTTCGGATGCAACTACTAAAGTTGACCTTCATTATGAAGAAATTCACGTCCTTGAAAGCGTCTCTTTAAATTTGTTTTTAGGAATGGCAATGATAAGTTTACGCCTTTGGGAGTTAGCTAGTCTTGCAGGTCAATTGACATTGTTATTATTAGCTCAGGCGTTACTTGCTTATGTGTTTATTTATTTTATAACATTTAGAGTAATGGGAAGTAATTATGACTCGGCTGTGCTTTCAGCTGGACATGTAGGATTTGGATTAGGTGCGACACCAAATGGTATTGCGAATATGCAAAGTGTAACAGATAAATATAAATACTCTCATATTGCATTTTTTGTTATGCCAATAGTAGGTGCATTATTTATTGACTTCTTTAATGTAGCCATAATTAGTGGATTTTTATCATTTTTAGCAAGATAATAAAAAATAAGAGTTTGATGAAATTATCAAACTCTTATTTTTTCTCTATTAATCTCTTTCGATTTTTTCAAGTCCACGCATATATGGACGAAGAACTTCCGGTATAGTAATAGAGCCATCTTCATTTTGATAGTTCTCTATTATAGCTGCTAAACAACGTCCAACAGCAAGACCAGAACCGTTTAGTGTGTGAATGAATTCAACTTTTCCTGTATCTTCACGTTTGAAGCGCATATTAGCACGGCGAGCTTGGAAATCAGTACAATTAGAACAAGAACTAATTTCTTTATATGCATTGTAACTTGGTAACCAAACTTCAATATCATAAGTTTTTGCACTTGAGAATCCAGTATCACCTGAACATAAAGTTATAACACGGTACGGTAGGTTTAATTTTTTCAGAATATTTTCAGCGTGACCGGTCATAATCTCTAATTGTTCATAAGAATTTTCAGGTTTAGCAAAACGAACCATTTCTACTTTGTTAAATTGGTGAAGACGGATTAATCCACGAGTATCGCGTCCAGCACTTCCTGCCTCAGATCTAAAGCAGATACTAAATGCAGTTACTCCTTTTGGTAGCATATCTTCGCTTAAAATTTCATTGTTGTAGTAGTTTGTTAATGGTACTTCTGCAGTAGGAATAAGTGTTAATCCTTCTGATTCTACAGTATAAACATCCTCTACAAACTTAGGAAATTGTCCAGTACCAAATAATGCTGTTTTGTTAACAAGTTGAGGAACCATATATTCTTCATAACCATGTTCCATAACATGAGTATCTATCATAAAGTTAATTAAAGCACGTTCTAGTAGAGCACCAGCTTTTTTATAGAATACAAATCTGCTTCCTGATATTTTAGCAGCTCGTTCAAAATCTGCAATATCTAATTCCTCTACTAAATCCCAGTGGGCTTTTGGTTCAAAATCAAACTCACGAACTTTTCCTATACGACGAACTTCAATGTTTTCATCTTCTGTTTCTCCAAAAGGAGTTTCATCAGATATTAAGTTAGGAATACGAATGATTTTTTCGTTAATTTCTTCAGAAATTTGTTTAACTTCGATGTCACGTGTTGTTATTTCATCAGATACTTTTTTCATATCGTTGATAACATCAGTAGCATCTTCACGTTTACGTTTTAATACTGCAATTTCTTCACTACGTTTGTTGCGAAGAGCTTTTAAGTCTTCTACCTCAACAAGAAGACTACGACGTTTTTTATCAAGATCGATTAGTAGATCAACAACATCAGTATCAAGATTTCTTGCTGCCAATTTTTCTTTTACCATTTCAGGATTTGCTCTAAATAGTTTAATATCTAACATAATATATTTCTCCTTTATTTATTATAATATAGTATGGATGGTTAAAATAAAAAAGTCCCTTACGTTTAAACAAAACGTAAGGGACGACTAATTATCGTGGTTCCACCCAAATTCAATCCTTAGGATTCTTAAAAGATTAATTTGATATAAGTTATAGTAGAATTTTAAAATGAACTTTAGGTGTTTGCACCGACCACACCTTCTCTGAAAAATTCTTAGATTAAAACATGTCTATAATCAAATTTAATATTTATTTAAGTCAATTGTACTTTATCTTTAAGTATTTTGTCAAGATGTTTAACCAATATTACTTATTTTTTTTCAAAAAATCTTGAGCCTGTTTGGTTTGAAGAGCTGTAAGATTTTTCTTATAAACATAATGCTTATGGTCTCCGTGATTAACGAAAAAACCATCAGTAGTTTCTTCTAGTACATCGTTAGGATTAAAGCTGAAGTTATTGTCGGCATCTTTATGCTTATCTGTCAGAGTTTCTTCTGAATGCGATTCTTTTTCTTCAATTATTTTATCTGAAGATATAGTGTTACTTTTATCTATGTTTATTGTTTCTTTAGGAATTTCACTATTATTTTTTATAATCCCATTTTCTGAATTTTTATTTTTAATTTTTGTTGTTAGTTCATTGACATTGTTAATTTTCGAAAATTCTAAAGTAGGTAAGAAATCCTCTAATTCTTTTATAAACCCTTTTGCAGAATCTAAAATAGACATTTCATCATCATTATTATACTTTCCGCTTAATTTTTTATAGTTTTCTCCGTATTTCACTTCTTGAACATTATTGTGTTGAAGTTGATAATAAAGTTTGTTTTTAGCATTTATAAGTCTTGCAATGAGTTCATTGGTACGAGATTCAATGATTTTTGCTTCACTTAAGTAAGAATATTCTATTAAATAAGCAAGTTCTTCTCGTAGTTCATTATCGATTTTATTACTATTTATATTTTCTAAGAAGTACTTAGTATAACTTAAGATTGTAGGACCTGTTTGTAAATCAAATTTTTCTAATTCATTTAACATGTGTTCTATTTTTGTGAAAGTATCAGTATTATGTTCTGCTGATGCTGCATTCAATTCTTCAATTAAACTTTCTTTGTCATATCCTAAGTGTTCAATATTTGCATTTTTCACTCGATTAAGTAATGTATTATATTGTTTAATAAATTTCTCATCTTTTTTATCAGTGGTAGATGAATTTATATGAATATATTTTTTATCAAAACTATCTAACATAGCTAAGTAGCCAACAGTCGAGTTAGTAGGAAGTTCTTCAATGCTATATTTTAATTGATTTAAGGCACGATTAATACGGTTAGCATGCTTTCTATCTTTATTAAGCTGATTATTATCAGCGATTAAAGAATTAATTCTATTAATAACGGTATTCTTATCAAATTCACCTTTAATATATGCTCCTATAATATTAGGGATTTTATTTTTTAAATAAGCTTCAGCCCCACCAGATTTTATTTTTACATAGTGATTATGAGAACCATGGGGGATAACGAATTTATCTCCGTCTATTTGAATTTTGTCAGGGGCAATACCAGTACGCTCTGATAACGCTAGTAATTCTTGTTCAAAATCTAATTCTTTATCTCCTGTTACTTCTGGAATTCTGAATTTACTTCTTGGAATCAAATAAGGATGTATATGAGTTGGATCATATTCTTGGGTTGGTTCGTTAAAAATAAAGAAGTCTTTTGTAACTTTTATTGCTTTTTTTGGAATACCATAGACATCAGCAATATACTCAATTTGTTTTTCTATTTCATCATTTATTAGATTAGAATCATCACCGATATGGATTTCATCCAAGAATACTGTATGAGTGTGATCTCCATGTGGATAAGTAAGAGCTATCCCTTTAGTCGTTTCAATGACTTTAATTTTAGATTTATCAATATTTAATATTTTTGATAGATAGTCTATTTTATCTTGAATCTCTTTAGTTATTTTAGTTTTTGACTCAGAAGATGGAGTATGGCTATGTGAATTATTATGATTATTAGCATGAGTATACTTATTTATTAAATACTCCCATTTAGTGCCGCGTAAACTATCAAATGGAATAATATGATTATGGCTACCATGTTTAACGATAAAACCAAAACTATTATGACCTATAATATCACTTTCCCCTTTAAAAATATAACCATCGCTAGTGGCGTGAGTTATACCAGCTGTATTGCTAGGCGTTTCATTATTTATACCTGCTTGTTTTATAGAATTTAATTGAGCAGCACTTAAATCAGATTTTTTAATAAAGTGATAATGATCTCCGTGACGAACCACATAACCGTCAGCAGTTTCTTTAACAATGTCTTTTGGATTGAATTGATAATTATCCTCATGAGTTGAAGTTTTCTCATGATGATGACTATGAGAAGAAGCTGAAATAGTTTTAGCAGTTTCTTCGTCCACGATATTACTTTGCTTAACACCTTCTTTAGGGTAGTAATAATATTTTCCGTTGACTTTTATAATATAACCTTGAGCTACTTCGTATTGGATATCTTCGTCTTTTAATTTATAGTTTTTATCATTATAAACAAGTTTGTCTAAAAATTTAGCGTTATACGGAACAAGACCTTTTTCATAATGGCTATGATCACCATGTAGAGTTACATAACCATCTTCTGTAATTTCTGTAACAACTATATCACTTACCTTATCAGCGTAAGCGATGTGTTTAGATTGTTTACTTTGAACAAGGCTAGAGGAAGTAGAATCATTATTTTTTCCGAATTCATAACCAGCATAGCCAATTCCAGTAAGTGCAAGAATACTGCAGGGAATTATAAGTGCAGTTTTTCTATTTTTATTCATATAAAAAGTTCTCCTTAATTTCTATTTTTCAAAATGATTACGATTTATTCTAACATAATATTAGTGGTTTGTAAATAGAAATTATTACGATTTGTAAAATAATATTTATTTACTCTTAATACATACATGTTATCAAAATATTAAAGAATATTTTATTTTTTACTATTTTATATATAGAGTTAATACGATTTTTAATACTAAAAAAATATTAAATATTTTTTATTAATTTATATACAAAAACTTGACAATATATATATATATATATATATATAATGGTTATGATAAGCTTTGCACGCTTTACTTAAAAAGGAGGTTATTTTATGAATTTTAAAAAAT
>ERZ772921.21-NODE-21-length-87000-cov-7.719800_pt1 | contig 87000 bp, 75 predicted proteins | sample MGYA00512117_ERZ772921 | MGnify/ENA primary metagenome ERZ772921 (study PRJEB29015, sample SAMEA2737944) | human oral metagenome | biome: human oral; feature: human-associated habitat; material: dental | place: China | collected 2150 ...
CCGCCCCTTTACTTTCGCCATATGCCCTGCCGCGGCCAAAACGACGGCCTGCGGAGGAGCCCGGCGGACGGTTCAAGAATCCCCGAAAGAGAATCGCGCCCCTTCAGATCGGCTTCTCAGCGCGGTTCTCTGCCCGCTTTCCAATTCGTTTTTCTAGGCCGTTTTCCCAATCCGCTCTCCGATTCGGGAACGACATGTTTTCGATGCAAGTTCCCTGCGCGGTGCGTTTTCCATGCGGGACGTTCCCTGCGCGAGAGGCCTTCCAAGCAGGCGCCATTGTTCTCTATGCGGGGACGATGTGCGGCGTGAATTCTTCGATGACCGCCCGGAGATAGCCTTCGCGGGTGTCCGTCTTCAGATCGATCTTCGACGTCACACGCTCGAACCACATTCCGTAGGCACTGGAGATGAAGTTGGACACGATCGCTCCATTCATTGTTGACATTTGGCTTTTCCATGCGGAAAACGCCCTGACCTCAACGAGGCTACCCGCCTAAATGATCAATGGGTATGATCATTTAGAACGTAAACGATCGTCTCTGAGGGCCGACCGGAAACCGAACCGCCCGGATAATAGACGCAAGCGGGCAGCGCCGAAGAGGCACTGCCGAATCCCGAAGCGGGGCACGCGGCCATTCCCCGACGGCAAGCGACTAAAGCCATGAAAATCAAGGAAACGAGGAAAAGAAGTGAAGCCTCGACAGCTGGCCTCGGAGCGCCATAGGGCAATCATGCGGGCGCTGAACGGGACGGAGGCCGTGAGCGTCACAGCGCTCGCGCGCCTGACCGGCGTCTCGGCCGTGACAATCCGCCGCGACCTGACGGAGTTGGCGCACGAGGGCCTCGTCACCCGCGTCCACGGCGGCGCGCTGCGTTCCCCCAAACGAGGAACGGCCCATCCTTTTCCCCTTCGAAAAACCCAAGATCTTGAGGCGAAGCACCTTTTGGCCAAGGCCACCGCCCGCCTGATCGACGACGGCGAGAGCGTGATCCTCGACAACGGAACGACCTGCGACCTCGTTGCGGAGAATCTGGCGGGGCGCGACATCACGGTTCTCGCGTTGAGCTTGCGGGCCGCCGTGACGTTGGCGGAAGCGCCGGGGGTGCGCGTCGTCGTCCCCGGCGGCGCGGTCGAAACGGCTTCGCTCGCCATGCTCGCGAGCCCCGTCATCGACGTCGTGAGGGATTTCCGCGCCGACGTCGCCGTTCTCGGAGCTTGCGCGGCGTCCGTCGCCAACGGCCTCACATGCATCAACCCGTCGGACGCGACGCTCAAACGAAATATCCTGCAATCGGCTGCGCGAGCCATACTCCCCGCCACGCCCAGAAAACTCACGCGCTCTTCGGTCCATAGATTCGGCACGCTCGAAGATCTTGCGGATCTTCTCACGACGTCGGACATCCCAGAAGAATCCCTGGTCGACCTTCGCTCGAGCGGAGTGCCGATCACGATCTGCGATTAGCATGATCCGAAAATGCCGGGCTCCGAACCTCAGACAACCGAGCTCGGAGCCTAGGACAACCGGCTCTAAACCCCAGACAACCGGCTCTCAACCCCGGACAACCGAGCTTGGAGCGTCAAAGACCGGGCGAAAGAAGCTCCGAAGCGGCCGGACGCGAAAAGACCCAAACGACCGCAGGGCCCCGAAAATGAGGGCACAGGGCTCGCGGCTGCCGGAGCCCTGTGCCCTCGCCAAAACGGTTAGACCTGGAAAACGGCAAGTCCGCGTTCAGTGATTCCGCCTAACCCGCGTTGCTCATGCGTTTCGGCATGAACGGCGGGCACGCGTCCCGCGTGCCCGCCGTTGCAGATTCGAGGCTCATTCGGCGGCGCTGGGATGCGTCATGTCCGCCGGAACGACCCACTTGTCGAATTGCTCGTTCGTGAGGAATCCGAGCTCGATGGCCGATTCGCGCAGCGACAGGCCCTTCTTGTGCGCGTTCTTGGCGATCTTCGAGGCCTTGTCGTAGCCGATGTGACGGTTGAGGGCGGTGACCTGCATGAGGTTCTTGTCCAGATTCTCCTTGATCTTCTCGCGGTTCGGCTCGATTCCGTACGCGCAATGCGAATCGAAGCTGACGCAGGCGTCGCCGATGAGCTGAATCGACTCGAGAATGGCCCACGCCATGACCGGTTTGAACACGTTGAGCTGGAAGTTGCCCTGCGATCCGGCGAAGCCCACCGTGGCGTCGTTGCCGAACACCTTGGTTGCAACCATCGTCATCGCTTCGCACTGCGTCGGGTTGACCTTCCCCGGCATGATCGAGGAGCCGGGCTCATTCTCCGGGATAAGCAGCTCGCCGATGCCGTTGCGCGGGCCGGAAGCATACCAGCGCACATCGTTGGCGATCTTCATGAGCGCGTCGGCCAGAACGCGCAGCGAGCCCGAGACCTGCACAAGGGCGTCGTGGGCGCCGAGGGCCGCGAAAAGGTTGGAGGCCTGCGTGAATTCGATTCCCGTTTCCTCGCTGATCTTCTCGGCCGTCGATTCGCCGAACTTGGGATGGGCGTTGAGCCCCGTGCCGACGGCGGTCCCTCCGATCGCCAGCTCGCGGGCCCGGGAGTCCGAGTACCGGATGCAGTCCAAGGCGAAGTCGATCTGAGCGACCCATCCGGAGAACACCTGGCCGAGGCGAATCGGGGTGGCGTCCTGCAAATGGGTGCGGCCGACCATGACGACGTCGTCGTACTCCTTTGCCTTTGCATCAAGGGTGTCGCGAAGGCGACGGACCTTGGGGTACATGGCCGCCAGCTCGCACACCACCGCGATGTGCATGGCGGTGGGGAACGTGTCGTTCGAGGATTGGCCGCGATTTACATGGTCGTTGGGGTGGACGGGCGCTTTCGACCCCATCTCGCCTCCCGCGATCTCGATGGCGCGGTTCGAGATGACCTCGTTGGAGTTCATATTCGACTGCGTTCCGGACCCCGTTTGGAAGACGACAAGGGGAAACTCGGCGTCGAGCTTTCCGGCGATGACTTCGTCGGCCGCCCGAGCGATGAGGTCGGCGATGTCCGCCGGCAATTCGCCGAGTTCTTTGTTCGCGAGCGCCGCGGATTTCTTCAAGACGCCCAGCGCGTGGATCATGGGCCTGCCCCATACGAAGGTTTCCCTGCCGATGTCGAAGTTGTGGAGGCTGCGTTCGGTTTGCGCCCCCCAGTAACGGTCGGCGGGGACCTCGATGGCTCCCATGGAATCGGTTTCCGTGCGCGTCGTCGCTGTGTTATCTGCCATGCCACTAGGGTAACGGCGGAGCGGCACGGCCGTCAGGTCGCACGTCCCACCGGGGCGTGCCCGCGCGATATCGAGTCCGTTTGACTCGCTGGCGGCCCGATCGACTCGCTGGCGGCCCGTTCGACTCGCTGACAGCTCATTCGACGCATTCTCGGCTCAAGATTAAACAAATCCCATAGAATTAGACGATATTGAAGCCTCTGAGGCCTTTGGGAGCAAGCTCGCTCCAACGTGAGAATCTCAGACCACCGGACGACTCCGCTGCCCATACGCACCGCTATAATGAGAGGGCGGCCATGGCCGCGGGGCTGCTCGCACAGCCCGTTGCACGCATCTAAATCTCGCCTTCGGGGCCGTCCTCGGGCGAGAAACACCGTATCCGGCCGGACTGGGCACGCCGTTTCCGGATCGCACACCTGGGAGGTCCGTCGTGATTGAGCTGCGCCCCGTAATTGAGGCAGACCTCTATTTCCTTTGGCATTGGATACACGAGGTGTCCAATCCGGAGTGGGCCCTTTGGGACGCCCCTCATTTCAAGAGGCCCGGAAGGAAGAGCATCCAGGATTTCATGGCCGAGGACGCCGAGTGGTTTCGCGACACCGACCGACGCATGATCTTCGTCGATGGCAGGCCCGCTGGGATCGTCACGAGGTACGAGGAGCTTCCCGCGGGAAGCCGCTGGTGGGAGGTCGGCATCATCCTCTACGACCCGGATCGGTGGGGCCGGGGAATCGGCCGCCAAGCCTTGGAATTGTGGGTCTCGATGATCTTCGAGAAGACGGACGCCCACCTCGTGACTCTGACGACCTGGAGCGGGAACGAGCGGATGGTGCGCGCCGCTTCCAGGGCGGGGTTCTCCGAGTGCGCGAGGATTCCCGAGGCGCGCGAATGGAACGGAAAGCGCTGGGACTCGATTCGAATGGTGTTTCTGCGCAAAGCTTGGGAAAGGCAGCTCCGCCCCGCTCCGGCGAGGCTTTCGCGGGGCAGGGTCGCCTCTCACAGGGCGATCGGACGCTGACCGAGATGAGTTCTAAGCCAGTGCCGGCATTCTCTCAGTGGACACACAGTTTTGAGATATAATTTCTCTTCATGGCTTTCTTCGCTCTCACCTCGGCAAGCCTGCTGTGGACCGTCATCGCACTCACCGTTGTGTGCTTTGTTTGGACCGTTTTCGGCGTTCCTAGAAAGCGCTGGAGCGGCGCACGCGCCTACGCCCAGCAGGCCCTCGGCGTCGCCCTGAGCGCGCTCCTGTTCTTTTCGAGCGCTTTCTTGGCTTTCAACCGTTTTTCGATCTGGTACTCCGATTGGAGCGACCTCCTCGGCTACGCTTCAGACCGCGGAACGACGACGCAGTACGGCGGCGGAGCGGCTCTTGCCACGCCGCAGGCCAAGGCGACGACAACGCCTTCCAATGGCGCTTCGAATTCCCGCAAGTTCACCGAACTTCAACGCAAGCCCTTGACCAATTCCGCGCTGTCGGGCGTTTCCGCGAAAGCTCCGAACGGCCAGTGGATCACCGCGAAGATCCCCGGGCAGGGGTCCGACGCCGATGCGTGGGCTCGAGTGTGGTTGCCTCCCAGCTACATGGACAATCCGAACAAGGCCTACACGGTGATCATGGCCTTCCCCGGGGTTCCCGGCTCGCCCAAAGGATACGAAAGTCCGCTGCATACCGACGCCGACCTCGCCGCGGCGATCAAATCAGGCAAGATCCGCGATTCGATCATCGTCTCCCCGAACGTCTTCCCGCACGACGCCGACACCGAATGCATGGACGTACAGGGCAAGGGGATCGAAACCTGGGTCACGAAGAACGTCGTGCCGTGGGTGAAGACGAACCTTCGGACCGAAGAGGGATCTGACGCCTGGGCGACCTACGGCTACTCCGCGGGGGCGTGGTGCGCCAACATGTTCGCCGTGCGGCATCCGGATCTTTTCAGAACGTCGATTTCGATGTCCGGTTACTACTCGCCCCTTTTCCCATCGGGCGAAAGCAACCAGGAAGGCTACGTCTTGGCGGACGAAGTGGCGCGCAACCGCCCGCCCGTGAGGATCTGGAATCTCTCGGGCGCGGGGGACGGGAAGTTCCGAAAGTCCTTCGACGCCTTTGCCCCGAAGGTGGCGTCGCCGACGTCGCTCACATCGGTCGAGGTGAAGGGGAGCTCGCACAAGTGGGATGCGTGGACCTCCGCTCAGCCGAAGGCGCTCGAATGGCTCGGAGCCAACGCTCCCGCCTTCAGGCCTCAATCCGGCTCGACCAGCCCTCAATCCGGTTCCGCGACGAAGGCCCCGCCAGTCAACGCATCTACTCCGACGCCCGCGCCCTCGACCAAAACCCGCGCACCGGCGTTTGGACCGGAGGCAGCGAAACCGCAGTTGGAGCCGCGGATTCGCGAACCCAGGGTTGAGAACGGACCCCGCTAGAAGCTCGCTGGGCCGAAGTCTCACCCGCGGCCCAATCACGCCCTCTCGGCAGGGTCGCCGTCCGAAGGATTCCAAGCGGCGGGAACCCCGGCCGGATCGCTCAACCGCAGGGCGTTCGGCGGCGTCGTATACGTCCGGCCCGGGTAACGCCCGAATTGTTCCTCGTCGGTCAACGGCTTGACGGTTCGAAGGCGCTCCGCGGCCCAAGCTGGGGGCGGCCAACCGTCGCGGCGATCGGATCCGGCTGGAAGCGGAGAGTGACAGAGGGCGCTGCGCAAGGGAGGCTTGACCATGAGACGGCCGGGCCTGCTGCGGTCTCGAAGGGCGTGCGCACGCCATGTGAGAATCGGATGGGTCGTGAACCATGCAACGAGATGGAGCCAAAAGCCCCGCTCGGTCGCCGCCCTGTCCGCCATGTCGTTGAAGTTCACCTGTGCGCCGAGGTATTTTCCCGCGCTCAGAACCCCGATCATTCCGGGGGCGCCCGCGGGCGCGCCCTCGTACCCGTAGTTGTCTGCCGTGTATTCCTGGGCGCGAGAAAGAGCAGTGCCGAGGAACGGGACCAGGCTGCCCACCGACATGGCCAGGAGCCGAAAGTAACTCACGTGCCCCGCAGCGAGATGGCCGACCTCGTGATTGATGACGAATCGCAGGGCCTCCGGGTCGCGCGCGGCGCCTCCGATCTCGAAAAGATCAGAATAGACGGCGACGAAACGTCGATGACCGTGCCCGGAGGCGTAGGCGTTGATCCTCCCGTTGCCGAGGAGGACATAGGCGTCGGGCACTTTTCGCAGCCCCGTCCGCTCGGCCGCTTCGACGACCATCCGATATCCCTCGGGGAATTGCGTCGGACTCATGCGCACGCCCCGCGAGCGCAGATTGGCATAGACAAAGGCTCTGACTCCCCAGATTCCCACGGCGACGCAGATCATCACAAACAGGACGACGCCGAAGATGTCCGCCGACGTTCTAAAGCGCCCGCAGCCCTTGGGAAGAAATCTGAAGTAGCCTTGCGACAGCAAAACCTCGAACCCGCCCTCGCACACGGCGTCCGGGGCGGTGAGCAGCCACCAGTAGAAGGCAATGGCCCCGAGGGTTGCAAGGGCGGCCGCGGCCAGAAGACGCAGCTCCCAAGGATGGCGCAACGCTGGGCGTCCGAAGAGTCCGTAAACCGTGGGGCCGTTCCAAATCGACGGCTGTGAGGTGTTCATGCGCTTTACATTACCAACGGAGAATCTCGGCTCAAACGAAGATAGGCCGCCGCTTCGTTTCGCAGAGGGTCGCCCGACAATTCTAGAGGCCCGGGCCCCGCTTTGGGGAGCACGAATTCCGGTCCGAGCAGCACGGCCCTCCAATTAGAAGGGACCGGCTCCCGGGCAGACATGTTGGGGCCCGGGCGTCACGCTCGCCCGGGCCCCAAGGTGCGCTGCGGGTGTCACGCATCACCCTGAGCGCAATGGCGGCATCGAGACCTAGTCAATCGACTGCCACCGGCAAGGACGAAAATAACTCTCGGCTTCCCGCACCGAGGTGCGATCGGCCAAGGACTCGGGCATAAAGCTCCGAATCGATTACCTGGTCTATTCAGCTATTTTCGTCGCTAAGATCTTTTGTCGCGGTGCTAGAACCACGAGCGCCATACTCGCCTGTACTCGGTCCCGCACATGATTCTCCAGCTCCTAGTCCATGGCATGGTGCAGAAGAACTCAGGTTGCGAAGCGCCGCCTTTTGCGAGCAGTTCGCTCTGAGCGGCCCCGACGTGTGCATTCGTTGCCGCGTAGGATTCGCCTCCGAACGGCAGAAGCGATGCCGTGAAGGCGATTGACGCCGCAGCGGCGATGCCCAAAGTCTTCATCCGTATTACCTCCTATACGTGATGTCTATAAGCTTACTCAGCCGGAGAGCCTTCGGCTTCCCCCAAAAGTAGGAAAAAACGAAAAGCTTGTCAAAACCCGACTTTTGCCCGTCTTTTCAATGCCGGACAAGACCCAGCTCGTAGGCGCGGACAACCACCTTGAGCCTGCTGTTGACCTCGAGCTTGGCCATAATCGAGGAGATGTGCGTTTTGACCGTCGATTCTTGAACGTACAGCTGCGCGGCTATCTCCGAGTTCGAATGCGCCTGGCACAAGAGCCTGAGAACGTCCATCTCCCGCTTGGAGAACTGGACGTTGACCCCGGAGTCGGGCGGCAAGGGCACCAGGTAGTTCTTCACCAAGCGCGACGTCGGACCGGGAGAGACGACTGTGCCGCCGGAGGAGACTTCTCTGATGCTTTTGACGATGTCTTCCGGAGACGTGTTCTTCAAAAGGTAGGCGCCGGCTCCGGCCTGAAGGCCGGAGAGCATCGCTTCGTCGTCGTCGAAAGTGGTGAGCAGAAGGATCTTCGTGTCGGGATAAAGGGCCTTGACCTGTTCGCTCGCAGTAATGCCGTCCATGAGGGGCATCCGGATATCCGTCACGAGGATGTCGGGATCGAGCCTGCCGACCAGCCGAACGGCCTCCATGCCGTTCTCCCCCATGCCCACGATCTGTATGTCCTCGGCGGTTTCCAGAAAGGTCGCGATGTTTTTGCGAACCTCCTCGTCGTCGTCGACGACGACCACTCTGATGGCTTTCTTGCGATCCGCGCCAGGCCCGCCTTTGCGGGCGCCTCGCGCCAATCGTTCGGATTCTTTCATGTTCGTCTCTCCTGGCTTTCAGCCGTGCAGGGGGATGGATACTCGAACGATCCACCGGTCGGAAACTTGTGAGACTCGAATCACCCCGCCAAGAGCCTCTACGCGCTCTTGTTGGCCGGCCAATCCGAAATGTTTGACTTTCACGTCCGAACGGTCGGTGGGAAAGCCGCTTAGCGCGTCCAGCCCGTCGCCGGGCGAAGGCACAATGTTGATGAATATGGCGTCGACGGCGTAAGCGCCGACTTCCACCATGATCGTCACGGGCCCACGACGATCGGCGTGCTTGACGATGTTCGAGCACGCTTCCGTGACTATGCGCGAAAAGGTCGCCGCCACGACCTCGGGAAGCCTTGAGACGTCTCCGTCCACGGCAGCCTGGACCTTCAAACCGGCTGCCTTCACCTTCCCTATCTGTTCGTCGATCGCCTCCGCCGGGGGCTTGTCGCGAATCGTGAAGCGGGTGGCCACGTCCGCCTCAAACGCCGGGTCAAGACTGTCCGTGGCACGCAAAAGCTCGAGCATATGCCTCAGATCCGCCGTTGCGGCGCGCCCGGTCCGCGCGATGAACTCGAGGTCCTCCGCAAGCTGGGGGTCCACTCCCTTGCGAAGTTTGGCCGCCTCGGCCCTCATGACGACCATCGTGGCCGAATAGACGGCGGTGTCGTGAAGCTCCCGCGCGATGGCTCGGCGCTGGGCGGCCAGCTCGGCCCGCCGCCTCTCTTCGAGTTTGACGTTCGCCATGCGCTGGCGCAGCAGTAGCTCGCCGATGAGCACGAAGATCATCTCGAAGGCCAACCACACGAGGGTCCCTTTGACGAGTTCCTCTTGATCCGCCGCGCTCGTCGCGTTCACGGCGACGACGGACGCGAGGTACCAGGGCGTGGCGACAAAGATGACCGCGCGCCGCCCAGACCAGATGACCATCGAGGTGACAAGGAACATAGACATCGACGACAGCGAGATCGTGATGTCCGGCGTCAGCCAGACCATGGCGAACGCGACGGCTTCGACGCAAGCCCCGGCAACCGGATACCTGCCGGACAAGGCTACTGCGAAGCACGCCGTGACCGCGACGGCGGCATTGGGCCAGGATTCCAAGGTCCGAGGGGCCAGAAAGAGGGTGAGAACAAGCAGGGTCGCCCCGAGGGAGAGACCCACAAAAGCGCGAAGCCGATCGCGCGAACGTTGAGCGCGTTCGGCGACGTCGTCGGCCGCCCCAGCTGCGCCGTCGCTCGCGACTCGCACAGCTGAACCGGAGTGGGAGCGTTTCGGTGAGATACGCTCGACCACTTCTGCGGCCCGTTCCATATGCACTCCTCCACAGCGCTACTACCGTGCACGTCACGCTTGCCCCGACGCGACGTGTTCTACGGAATAACCAGTTTACCGGCATAGTAACCGTTTGAATACCCCGCAAACCTCCGAACACCTGTGTGTATACACGGTATTCCAAAAGTTCTACAGACGACGTTGCAGCCACAGTGGTACATTAGTAGGGCTCGACGCACCCGAGTACATGCAGGAACAATCCAAACACCAAACGGAAACACATATGGATTCCAACATTGATCAAAATCCAACTTCGAGAAATCTACTGACAAAAATCGATCCTCGGGACGCCCTTCGCACACTCTTCGTCACACTTTGCGCAGTCCTGCTGGCCCTAGGCGTGACCCAACCTACGAAAGACTTCCCCGCGGCCGCCGTCGCGGGCCTTATCGCAGGCTGTTTTCCGATTGCAGTCGAAGCCTGGGGCGATATCCGACACGCCAGGATGAGCATGGAGCTGTCGATGCTCATTGCGATCGTCGCCGCGGCGGCCATCGGCGAGTGGCTCACGGCCTTGGTCGTCACCGCTTTCGTTCTGGCCGCCGAAATTCTCGAAGACCTGTCCGTCGAGCGGGGGCACGACGCTTTGACCGATCTTATGGCCTTCCTCCCGCAGACTGTGCGCATACGCGAGGGCGAGAGCGCCGTTTCCGTCCCCCTGGCCGACGTCGAGCCCGGGAACGTCGTCATCGTCAGCCCCGGCGGGCGCATTCCCGTGGACGGCGTCGTGACGACCGGCGAATCCTCCGTCGACCAATCACGTATTACGGGCGAGCCGCTCCCGGCGGACGTGGGAAGCGGGGACGCCGTTTTCGCCGGATCGATCAATCTAGTCGGCGCGCTGGAGGTTTGCGCCGAGCGCGTGGGAGGGGAATCCTCGTATGGCAAAATCGTCGAAGCGATCAGGCAGGCGCAGTCTTCGCGGGCCCCGGTCGTCAGGCTCGCCGACCGATTCGCCGCCTACCTCGTCTACATCGCGCTCGCCGCTGCGGCAGCGACCTATGTTGCGACCTCGAACTGGACGACGACCATCTCCGTTGTCATCGTGGCGGGGGCGTGCGGAATCGCCGCCGGAACTCCCCTCGCCGTTCTCGCCGCGATCGCGAGGGCGGCACACAGCGGGGCGTTCGTCAAAGACGGCGCACACCTCGAGGCGCTCTCCGAAGTCGAAACCGCGGTCTTCGACAAGACGGGAACACTGACGTCGGGAGCCCCCGTCGTTCAACGCATCGACGTCGTCCCCGGAATCGACGAAGAGGAACTCCTGTTTCTGCTGGCGACGGCGGAATCCTATTCGGAGCACCCGCTGGCCAAGGCCGTGGTCGAGCATCTCCGCGAGCGCGGGACGGCCGCAGGGGCGCCCGACTCCTTCGAGTATCGCCCGGGCATGGGGGTCGTCGCACGAGTCGGAGGGCGCACCGTCGTCGCCGGCAACTCGTCGCTTGTGGCGGACGCCCCCGATTCCGGCGACGTTGAGGGCTCCCCCATTCACGTGAGCGTGGACGGCGCGTACCGCGCAACCGCAATCTTGGCCGACGCCGTTCGGCCCGGCGCGGCAGCCGCGGTCGCCAAGCTGAAGGGCATGGGGCTGCAGGTCGCCATGGTGACCGGGGACGGGGCGGGCGCCGCGCGCAGTCGGCGCTCGGCTCGGCATCGACGACTGCCGAGCCGAGCTTCTTCCCGAGCAGAAAACGGCCTTCATCGATTCGTTGTGGGACGCGGGGCGCAAGGTGGCGATGGTCGGCGACGGCGTCAACGACGCGCCGTCGCTCGCCCGGGCCGACGTCGGCATCGCCATGGGCAGCGGGACCGACGTCGCCCGAGACAGCGCGGACGTCGTGCTCGTTGCCTCCGATCCGGCGGACCTTGTCTCGACCGTGCGCGTCGCCCGGCGTGCGCGGGCGATCGTGACGTTCAACTTCGTCGGCACCGTCGCGGTCGATCTCGTCGGAATGGCGCTGGCTGCGGCGGGGATCCTCACGCCGGTGCTCGCCGCGATCGTCCACGTGGGAAGCGAGACGGCTTTCATCCTGAACTCCGCACGGCTCATTCCCGGGAAAACGGTGCGAAGGCGCACGCGCCGCGGGAAACGATCGGGCGGTGCCAAGGCCTAGAAGGGTTCGAGCGGCCCTCGCGCCGAGGGATTCAAGCGAGGCGAGGTTCGAAGGCGTGCGCCGCCGACAAGGCTCGCCTCGGCGCCGAACCCCGGAGGGGCCGGCGCCGAGGCAGGCGCTACGCCGGAGTGACCTCGCGGATGCGTCTGTGCGAGGAGGCACCAGCGAACTGGGAGGCAGGGATCCGGTCGGCGACGTCCTCGCCGATGAGCCCGAAGAGGTCCTTGGGATCCTCGGGATCGGCTATGAGGTCGATCTCCTCGTAGAATCCCGTGTCTTCAACGGCCTTCTCCAGGTAGCACAGCGCGGTGAAGTCCTCGATGGCAAAGCCGACTGAGTCGAAGATCGTCACTTGGTCGGCGCCGGTGCGGCCCTCCTTGAGGCCGGCGACGACCTGCCAGATCTCGGTGACGGGGTAATCCTCGGGCTTGGCCTGGATCTCGCCCTCGATGCGCGTCTGCTCGGGGTATTCCACAAACACCGGCCCGAGGTCGAGGATGCGGTGGTCCAGCTCCGTCTTGCCGGGGCAATCGCCTCCGATCCCGTTGATGTGCACGCCGGGCCGCACGTCTTCGAGGGAAAGGACAGTGGCGTTGCGCTTGTCCGCTGTGCACGTCGTGATGACGTCGGCGTCGGCCACCGCCTCGGCGGCCGAGTCGGCGATGCGCACGTCGATGCCGAGAGGAGCGAGGTTGCGGGCGAGCTTCTCGCTCGCTGCGCGATCGACGTCGAACACGGTGACTTTGCCCAGGCCGCGGACGATCTTCACCGCGAGCGTCTGAAACTCGGACTGCGAACCGGCGCCGATGAGCCCGAGGTTGCAGGGCCCCTCGGGAGCGAGGTGTTTGGTGGCCAGGCCGGACATCGCAGCAGTGCGCAGCGCCGTGAGGATCGTCATCTCGGACTGGAAGCGGGGGTAGCCGTTGTGGACGTCGGCCAGCACGCCGAAAGCCGTGACGGTCTGATACCCGCGTGCGGGATTGGAGGGATGCCCGTTGACGAACTTGAATCCGTAGGTTGCGCCGTCGGCGGTCGGCATGAGCTCAATGACGCCGTCCCTGGAATGGGAGGCGACGCGCGGCCGCAGCTCGAACTCCGGCCACCGGCGGAAATCCGCTTCGAGCGCATCGATCATTCCGGCAATCGCAGCTTCAGGCCCGACGGATGCCAGCCACCGACGGATGTTGTTGACGCTTACGAACCGCATACGTTCCCCCTTTTCTGTAAAGTGTCCAGTTCCGCTAACTGTATGAGAAGGCGATATGGCGCGGCAACAACGTAAATGCGCAATTTTGGGGCGTTTGCGCGACACATCGACCACAGCGGTTTAGCATTCTGCTATGGCCAACTTGGATTCCCTCGATCGCGCGCTCCTTTCCGCCCTTCGCGTGGACGGGCGCGCCCCCGTCGCCGAGCTGGCGCGCGACCTCGGCGTCACTCGCACGACGATCACCCGCCGCATCGACGCTCTGACCGACGCGGGCGTCATACTCGGCTTCACAGTTCGAGTGGCCGAGCGCGCCGACGCGGCCATCCGGGCCATCTCCCACCTCGCGATCGAGGGCCCGTACGTCGAGGAGACGATTAGGATGCTGCGAGGGCTTCCCGAGGTGACGGCGTTGCACGCGACGAACGGCGAATGGGATCTCATCGCCGAGATCACGGTGACAAAGCTCGCCGACATCGACGTCGTCCTCTCCGCCATTCGCAACTCCCCGGGCGTTCACCGCTCCGAGACGAGCATCCTCCTCAGATCGGTGCTCATGTGACGGATCGTCGCCCGTTCCTTTTGCGGCCCAGACGCGGCGCCCTTCCCCGCTCCGACGCCTGAACCGCGATGGGAACGCCTTATACGTTCGTACGCCAAACGTCGATCGTCGCTTCCGCGGGACGCATCTTTCCCTGCATCGAAGACTTTCGGGCATGGCGGGCGTGGTCGCCCTGGAGGCAACTCGACCCCGGCGTCCGGGAGTACGGCGCCCCGAGCTTCGGCGTCGGCGCGCACTACAGGTGGTCGGGAAACAGGGAAGCCGGAGCGAGGTCGATGGCTCTGACTCATTCGGACCCTCCCCGACAGCATTCGGACCCTCCCCGAAAAATCGAGATCGACCTAGTGTTCGTCAAGCCTTTCCCCAATCGCAGCCGCATCGAGTTCATTCTCGACGAAAAACGCGGCCAGACCTCCGGCGAATGGCGGCCTCACGGCGAATTCACCGGCGCGATGCGATTCTTCCGCCTGTTCTTCAACATGGACAAAGCTGTGGACAGGGACCTTGCGCGGGGCCTCGAACGCTTGCGGCAGGCAGTCAAATCGGACCAAGAGGCCAGTCGCGCCGGAAGGACCGAACGAACGCGACGAACGGTTGAAGTTCATCGACGGCGGCAAAGCCTTATTGAGCTCGACGGCATGGACCGGGACCCTCAGGACAGGTCGGAGAACTCCGCCGGCACGCTCTCGACGGCTTGCGCGATCGGCGTCGCCCCGTCCCCGAAGGGGATGACCTTGCCGATGCTCGCAGGCTCCGCCAGCACGGCCGCCGTCACCGCGGCGACGTTCCCGCGGGAGGTGTAGAGGGAGTCGCCTTGGCCATTCTGGCGTCGCACGTCGATCTTGCCGCTCGGCTCCTCCAGCGTGAGAGTCCCCGGGCCCACGATGGTCCACTCCAGGTCGGTCTCGACCAAATGCCGGTCGGCCGCGAGTTTCGCGAGCGCATAGTTTCGCAGGGGGTGGTTCGCAGGCAGCGGATCGTCGCCGTGGGATCCGACCCACGAGACCATGACGTAACGGCGCACACCGGCCCGCGAGGCCGCGTCCATCGAGCGAATCGCGGCGGCCCGGTCGATCGCGTCGGTGCGCCCTGGGCCTCCCTTGCCGCCCGCGCCGGCCGTCCACACGATCGCGTCTGCGCCCGCGAAGGCACCGGCCAGATCCTCGGTTGAGGCCTCCTCAACCGAAAGCACCTTGGGGACGGCGCCCGCCGCGGCAACGTCGGCCGACTGGGCCGGGTCGCGAATGAGGGCGACGACGTCGTCTCCGCGCGCGGCGAGAATCGGGGCGAGCAACAAGGCGACCTTGCCGTGCCCTCCGACGATGACGATTCGAGGCATGCTGTGATCCTTTCCTTTGACGGGCCGCTGATCGACGGCGCGTCGGCTGCATGGGCTCCGGCTCGCCTGCGGCGCAGCGGGCATGAGCGCGCGTGCGGCAGCCCGGGCCGACGCAGTCAAGCATGCGCCTGGCCGGCCTACGCCTTCAGCCGTGTTCGTTCAGCGCGGACGCCCCACCCATCGGGGAACGCTCTTCGCGTATTCCTCGTACTCCTTTGGAAAAGCGCGTCGCAAAGCCGCTTCTTCCGCGGGAACCTGCAGCAGGCCAACGAGCAGTGCGAAACAGGCGGCGGGCAGCCAAGCCCACGGGCCGCGCAAAACGGCGTGGGCGGCGAGGATCGCCGCCATTGCCACGTACATGGGATTGCGCGTGAGACGGTACACGCCGTCGCGCACGAGGGCGCGGGGGCGTTCGACGTCGACCGGGTTGGCCGAAACTCCGGCCCGGTAGAAGCGCATCGACGAGCCAAACAGAAGCGCCAGCCCCGCGAGCGCAATCGGCAGCGACAAGCCCCACTGCCACCACCGCGGACCGCCGGGAGACGCCGGCGCCAAAGCCTGCGCGACCAAGCCGCCGGACATGAGGAACATCGGGGGAATTCTGAGCATTGCAGCGCCGCCCTTTCGATGGCAGCGTCGGCTATCCCAGCAGGGGCGCCAGCGCGTCCAGCAGCGAGACGAAATCCTCGTCGCCCGTCTCGGACTCGAACTCGCCGATTTCCAAACCCACCACTTCGCCCTCGGCGAGCGCCTCGGCGACCTCCCGCAGTTCGGCGAGCGTCACGCCTCCCGGAACCCGATACTCCGTCGGCACGGCGCCCGGCTCCAGCACGTCGCAGTCGATGTGGACGTAGACCGGGCGGCCTTTCACCGCGGAGGCGACTCGCCGCGCAAGGTCGGGGCCCGGCAGCACTTCAGTCAGCCCGCTCGAATCGATCGTCCCGCGTTCGGGCGGATCGACGTCGCGCACGCCCACAAGAATCGCCTTGTCCGCTGCGAGGCCGGACCCCAGTCCGGAGTCCCACAGGCCGAGCGGCCCGGAAAGCGCGAGCCCTCCCAAGTAGTCGCTCGTCGTGCTCTCGGGCGTGTTGACGTCGGCGTGGGCGTCAAACCAGACGACGACGGCGTCGGGCCTGTGGGCGGCGACAACCGGAAGGGTTGCGAGCGCCACCGCGCAGCGTCCTATGACGCTGACGGGCCGCGCTCCCTGCCCGAAGACGCTTTCGTAGCGGCGGCTCATGGCAAGCAGGTCGGCTCGCGCCAGCTTCAGCTCGACGTCCCACGGCTGAGCCGCGGCGGGACGGCGGGAGCCTACCGCGTAGGCGAAGGTTCCCAGGCGCACGCTCAGCGCGCCGGCCAGCAAATGGGAGGCTATCATCGCTCGGTCGTTGCGGTCCCCGGCTCGGCCCGCGTAATGCGTCAGCGCAATGCTGTGCGTGCCCATGGCTGCTCCTCTTGACGAAGAAAACTCTCTTACAAGCCTACTGACGTCGCCCCCGTTGGAAAAGGCCCAAGGCCCCTGCGCCTCTAACCTTTCTCATCCGGGCACGGAACGTCGGGGATCCTTTCTCCCCCGAGCATTCTTCGGAGCATGCCCGGCCCCGAGCGGATGGAGGCGTTGTGGTCTTTGCCGCGAACGCACACGCGGCTTGCGCGTTTCATTCCGATGCCGCGATATGTGCGCAGCGCTGCGGCAGATTCGCCGACGGCGTCGAACGAGCCATCCAATCCCCCTTCGCCGGGAGAGTCCTGGGAGCCGACAAGCCACACCATTGCGAACTTGCTTTTCAACCCCACGCCGGGCTGGGGCGAGAAATCGCTCTCGGGATCGAAGCTGCCTCCGCCGACCATCAGCGCGCCGCCCCCGGTGAACAGGTCGCTGTTTTCCGCCATGAGGAAGTTGGTTATCTCCTCGGCGCCTCCCGAGAATCCGGCGAGCCAGACATTGTCCCTGCCGACGCCGTGCCGTTTGTAGACGTCGAGGATGAAGGCCCGAAGCCAGGCGGTCGAGTCTTCGTCGCGCCACCAGGTTTTCGTCGATTTGTCGGGAGTGACCGGCGCAACCAGCAGAAGGTCGCGCTCGCGCGCCGCTTGCTTGAAGGCCTCGAGGACGTACGCGCTGTCCTCGCGCGCAAACTCGGGATAACCGTCTCCGTGGAGGTAGAAAAGTACGCCCTTCGGTCTCTTTCCATCCAGATGGCCGGCGTAGACGGCGTACTGGCTCGTCGTCCCTCGGAAGGTGAACGTCCGCTGCGGCAATGCAGTTTTGACAGCGAGCCGCCCGACGGCGGGCGAAGCGGCCGCGTCCGGGGCGACGGACGGAGACCGACGAGCGGGCGAGGCGGAAGAAGGGGACGCGGAGGGGAAACACCCGCTCAGGCCCACGGCGAAGGCGGCTGTTGCGAAGAGAAGGCGCCGCATGGTCGTTGCTCCCGGTGGTCTCGCTCATGTGCATGACACGTCGCAAACTACCAGCCGCGAGCAGGACCGCGACAGGTGAGAAGTCACCAAGTTCGCGCTCGTCCTTTGACCGGCTCATCGCTCCGCAAATGAGCCTGAGCCGCCCCTCGCAAAGGCGGCGATCGTCGGCTCGTATTCCAAGACGTGCGGGATCGGCGCGCCGTGGCGTCTGGCCGCGTCCACCACGTCCCAGTATCCTGCCATCCACTCCTCGATCCCGTGGCGCATATGGCGTTCGACCATCGTGCGCACGTCCGCCCGGCCCAGGAGGCGTCGGAGCAACGCGGCTGACAACGGGGCCGGAATGGCCGTGAGCCGCCCGAGCATTGAGCCTCGGGGATTCGCGCCGTCGGCTCTGGCCGTCGAAACGCCCTCCCGCAAGGCGAGCACCGCCTTTTTCATCTCCTCCCGGTCCCCCAGCAGGCCGTCGAGCCCTCCGGCGCGAAGGATCGGACCGACCGTCATGGACTGCTGGAGCCCGTGAAGCTTGAGCCATCCGGCCATGTCCTTCTGGGCCTTGACATGCAGTCCGGCGGCCTCGAATGCCTCGCGCAGACGGCGAGCCCGGCTGTCGTCGCCGGCCTCGAGCACGGTGCCCCGCGGGAAAACAGTCGCCTCGATCCTGCGGCCGTCTCGGCCACCGCCGACCTGTCCCGGAAACCCTAAAGAATACTGTTCGGGCTTCAAGACGCCGTCGGCCTGCGAGGGAAGGTCCCAATGGTTGAGCATGAAGACGACGTGGCCGGACCCGGCCAGCGCCCGCACGGTTTCCAAGGAACTTGCGAGCCGACGCCGATCGGTCGTCACCAGAACGACGTCGCACCTGACCTCCTCGGGGTCTGATGCAATCCGCGGAAGGTAGGGGAATTCACCCTCGGCCGAAACTTGGCGCTCCCCGGCTTCGACGCCCTTGAACTCGCGGCGGCCAATGGCTTTGCGGCGGTCGGTGACGCGGAGGATGAAAGGCTCGCGATACCACCCGCTGCGCTCGGGGCGCACAACGTGGGTCACGCCGTGGCACTCGGACAGCAGCCAGCCGTAAGTCAGGCCGATCGTTCCCGACCCGACGATCGCTATGTCCAATCCGACCTCCTGCGATTCGAATCCGACCCCGCAATTCCCCTCCGGACAGAAAGAACGGCGATCAGGCGCGCCGAACCGGCCGACCACCGGAATCCCATGCCGCAAGGCCGCCCGCGCGGCGCCGAGGGCGCCGGATCAATCTGCGTGCAGCTCGACCCCTTCGCCGTCCATCTTCTCATTCAGCGCGGCCAAGCGCTTTTCGGGGTCGAGCAGCGGATCGAGGATATGCTTGGCCAGCCTCTCCGCCGACTCTTCGACGTCGGCGGGCGTCGCTTCGACCGCGCCGTTGAAGATGAAGGCGGGCAGAAACTTCAGATGGACGAGGTTCGCGGTCTGCTGCAGCGGCTTCATGAGCTCGCTCATCGAGAAGTTGTTGTACCCGCCGGCGCGATACGACTCCGCCGGGCCTCCCGTCGAGATGGCCGAGACCCACTCGCGCCCTTCGAGCGCCCTTCCTTTCGGCCCGTAGGCCCAGTTGTAGGTGAGCACCTGGTCGAGCCACTGCTTCATCAGCGGCGGGGTCGAGTACCAGTAGAAGGGATGCTGGAACACGATCCGGTCGTGCGCGAGCAGGGCCTCCTGCTCCGCGGCGACGTCGATCTTGCCGTCGGGATACAGCTCATAGACTTTGCGGACGGTGACCTCGGGCTCGCCCTCGAGGCGCTCGACCCACGCCTCGTTGACGGTGGAAGCCGAGAGATTGGGGTGGAAGACGTTGACCAGAACTTTCACTTGTTTCTCCTCAATGCTGAGCCGGACGGCGGACGACGCGCCGTCCGCCCGTTTGCTCGCTGAACGGTTTCGACGCTGCGGCGCGCCCGGTTTGCGCGTCGCAGCTGCGCCGTCTCCTCACTCTACCCCACGTGAAAATAGCGCTTGACCAAGTCTTCGACCCGCACCCGCTTCTCCGCAATGTCCACGCGAAGGGTCTCGTCTCCCAGGCCGATGAGCTTCTGTGCCCAAGCGTCGACGAGCCCCGCGGGGAAAACGCCGCGCTCCTCGTAAGCCGAACGTTGGGCGAGCAGACGCCGGGCGGCCTCGGCGCACGACGTCGGAAGCTGCTCGAGCTCGACCATCTGCGACGCGTCCCCGCTGACGCGTCTGGAATTCGCGTAGTCGAGCATGGCCGGGTCGGTCAGGCCGATTCGGGCGGCGACTGTCACGCCGGCAAGCAGCAGGTGGACGTTCGCCGAGCCGTCGGGCGAGCGAAGCTCCACGGTCTGCGAGTCGTTCGGAAGCGCGCCCGCCGGCCCCTCCTGGGGGTTGGCGTCGCGGAACATGCGGTCGTCGAGGTTCTGCCATCCCAGCGGCACCCGCACGAGCACCGACCGATTGCGGTCGCCCCAGCAGATGGCCGTGGGGGCCTCTTGGCGGGGGACGAGGCGCAGGAACGAGGTTGGCACCGTGTTGCCGAAGGCCGTGAGCGACGCCGCATGGAGGAGGTAGCCGCCGATGACCTTGCGGGCGGCGTCGGTGAGCCCCGCGCCCTCCGAAAACTGGTTGACGCCGTCCTTTATGAGCCGCGTGTGGAAGTGCATCCCGGAGCCGGCCTGCCCCACCGCGATCTTAGGCGAAAAGGAAACTTCGATTCCGTGGGAATGGGCCACTTCGCGCACCACCCACTTGGCCAGCGTCATCTGGTCGGCGGCGCGCACGACGTCGACGGGCAAGAACTCGATTTCCTGCTGAACCGCTTGAACGCCGTCGGCGACGAAGTTGCCGACCTCCGCGTGGGCGTACTTCACCGAGCATCCCATCTGCGCGAGGTGATAGAGCGCCTCAGTGCGCACCTCCTCCCATTTCGAGAAGGGCGAGGCCTCGTGGTACCCGCGCTGCGGCTCGACCGGGAACAGGCTCTCCTCCGCAGAGAACAGGTAGTACTCGAGCTCGCCGAGGGCTTCGAGCCGGCAGCCCGTCGCGTCCTCCAGAGCGTCCTGCGCCTTGCGCAGAACCTGCTGAGGCGCGCTGGCCAGCGGATTTCCATTGACGTCGTAGAACCCGCACATGATGTCGAGGCTCGGGATCGGATTGAAGGGATTGAGAAACGCGGTGCGCAGCTGCGGCACGACGTAAAGGTCCGAGCTGACGGCATCGACGAAATCGAAGAGCGAGGAGCCGTCCACGCGCTCCCCCATCGTCAGCACCCTCTCGAGGTGGGCGGCGGACTGAATCGCAAAGTTGAGGGTTTTGAGCCTGCCGTCGCCGCCGACGTAACGGAGATTGAGCATCGGCATGTCGCGCTCGCGGACGAATCGAAGGATGTCGGCCCGCGTGAACTTCTCCGCGGGCTTCCCGAGGTCTTGGACGAGCGGGTTTGGATTCAAAGCCAGAGGATCGGCCTCGAGCATGTGTTTCTCCTAGCGGCGGGGCGACGTCGAACAGACGCGGTTTACAGCGAATTGGCGGGATAAACGAGATTATCGCAGATGCTCCGAAACCGGCCAATCGACGGTCGTTTTGGCCGGCGCGCAATCCAGGGAAGAGCGGACGCGGCCCCGGCGAATGCATCAGCGCGGGTCCGGGCTTGCTGGAACGCACTCCGCCGGCCGCCGCCCACAGCAACGCCGTCCCCATGCCTGCTTCCTTTTCACGGGCCTTTTCGCTTTTCACGGGCGTTGTCGGGATGTCTTCGCCTCACGCACTTCGGCCGACAGGCACTCCGCAAGAACTCGGCAGCCCCTCCGCGAGAACGCGGTCGAGCTCTTGGCGCATGCGGCCCTCCTCGTCGCTGCCGTTCGTTTGAAACGACAAAACCTTGACCCCGCACAGGCGGAGTATGGACTCCTTGATCCCATCGCGTCTAAGCTGCACGGGTTTGTCTTCGTGGAAAGCGGTTCCGTCGACCTCGATGGCCAGCAGGGCGCGGCGCGTCACGGCGTGGTAGACGACGAAGTCGACGGCCGACGTCGAACGGACGAACTTTCGCTGGCGCTCGCTCAAAAGCGTTAAGTCAGGAACGAGGTCGCGAAGCCGCACCTGAAAGACCACGTCCAACCAGCCTTCGTATTTGGACTCGCCGAGCAGGTCCTTGAGCAGGGTGAACATGATGTTCTCTGACTTGTATTTGCTTTTGCCCCGCAGGCCGGAGGCGAACTTCGCCAACCGCTCGGAATGCTTGCGGTACAGAAGGTCGAAAACGGACACGATGCGGCTTTCAACCACCTGATCCGGACACTGATAGCGAATGTAGTCGGCAAGGGCGGAGATGTTGACGCTCCCCCTCATTTCACCGTCGTCGGTCACGAGGACGAACCGCTCTTTTGCCCGAGAGACCGCGACATTGATGAGACGGGGGTCGTCCGCGAAGCTGAGAGCCCTGCGTCCGTCGCGAGACTCGTCGAGAACCGTGCTGAAGACCATCGTGCGAGCGCCCCTGCCTTGGAACTTGTGAACGGTTTCTGAGAGCCACCCGCCGCCGGCCTCGCCATCCGCCCGCCCGCCAAAGGCGCCCTCGAGCGCCTGATCGAGGCGGTCGGCGTGGAGCCGGAAGGGCGCCGCGAAGCCGACTTCGAGGTCGCTTCCCCGCCGCACGTTGAGATCGGCGGGAGAAATGCCGCATTCGGCGAGAGTCTCCCGCATGACGACGTCGATCTCCCGCTGGTTGTACCTGCCCTTGACCGCGCCCCGGGCGATGTGGCGATGATGGTTGCCCGGCGCCGTCTTGAACATGGCCAGGGGCGGCCCGGCGGCTTCGCCTGGCCCGTCCGCCAGGGGAATGAGCTGGCCGCCGTAGAACATTCCATTGCAAAATCCGATAATCTCCGGCGCGCACCTGAAGTGCTCGCGCAGCATCGTCTGCGGCAGGCTCTCGCCGTAGAGTTCCTTGACGGATTCCAGGATCGAGAAATTTCCGACGTCGTACGCCGGGGCCGGTGGCGCGGGAAGGGCCTTGGCCCACTTCTTGTCGAGCACTGGCGCGAGCTGTTTGAGATCGCCGACCACAACAACGTTGCGGGCGCGGCTGAGCGCCAGCGCAGCGCTGAGAACGTCCGTCAGCGTCGCTTCGTCGATGATCAGCCAGTCGAGCAGGGTTCCCTCCGCGAGGTTGCTGCGAATCGAATGGCATGTGGTCAGCACAACCGGGTATTCGCGCAGGAGGTCCTTCGTTTGCCTGCGAAGGCCTTCATCGTCGAAGCTCTTTCTTGCCGCGCCGCGATACCGGCGGCGCAACGCGCCGTCGAGAGCCTGGCGAGACAGCGCCTTGTGCCGCTTTCGAACGGATTCCTCGTCGGCCCGGGCAAGGGTTTCCTCGAGGTTCCTCTTGCGCTCCTCCAACTCCTCGAGGCTCCGGGTGTAGAAGGCCCTTTGCAAGCGAAGGACGACGTCGGCGTCCCTCGGGTCGAGGCTTTTGAGCGATCCGTATTCGAAGTGTCTGCGGATGCGGCCGACGATGCCCGAAAGGCCGCCCGGCAGCTCCGCCCGGACGGCCGTCTCCGCGAGGTACTTGACGATCTTGTCGGAGGATTTGCGCAGCAGAGGCAGTCCCTCGAGGTCGGCGAAGCGCTCGCCGCGCATGCGACGCTCAAAATGCGAAAACTCCAGTGTGCATTCCTCGATTGACCGCCGCACCTCGGCGAGCTCGCGGCTGGCCCTCCATATGCCGACGAGCCTGCTTTCCGCTTCGGCGATCTCGGAATCGACGTTCCGCCCGCCGCCGTTCGGCTCGGCGGCACTCGGCTCGGCGCCCTCCGGGCCGTCGTCTCGGCCGGCGGCCTTCGAGCCGTCGATTTGATGGCCGCCCGCCTGACGAGCGCCGTCCGAAGCCTCCGAGTCCACACGGGCCTCTCCCCCGCCGCTGCGCGCCTTCCGCCCGACCTTCCACTTCGCCAGCGCGCGCATTCTCGACTCTTGCCCTCGAAGAAACTCCGCGACCATTCGTTTGTTTCCGAGCCGGGCGGCCGCGAATCCGAGCCCCGCCTCGTCGAGTTTGTCTCGAACGTTGTCGACTGCGGCGTTGCTGAAGGAGACGATCCCCGCCGTCAGTTTCGAGTGCTGAAGGAGATTGGCGACGATGTTGAGGATCGTTTCGGTTTTCCCGGTTCCCGGCGGCCCGTCGATCACGCTGATCCTGTTCCTGAGGGCCTTGGCGACGGCGTCGCGCTGGTCCTCGTTTCCGTTGAAAGGCAAAATGACGGGCTGATCAGGATACTGCGTTTCCCCGTTCACCCCGTTGAGATAGGCGGCGAGGGCGCTGTCGGGGTCGATGAAGTCCAGCCTCTCGTGCCCCTTTCTCGTCCAGTTCTCAGGGCCAAGAAGCTTGACGACGTCCTTCCAATAGCGGCGAACTTCGGCCGCGCGGCCGTCCGCGGCCGCGGAGGAGACGATTTCCACCGCATCGGCGGGGTATGTGTACGCGCGGTCGTGCGAGACGATTCGGACCCATGAGCACTCCCGGTCCCAGACGTCCGTGAAAAGCGCGGCCGTCAGGCTCCCTCCCCAGCCGCGGCCGCGCACCCGCAGCTGCTCCTCCGGCTCAATCCTTATCTCGTGCGAATATTCGAGAAGCCGGGCATTCGGATGGTTATACGGATAGGGCGTTCTGCGGTCCGCGTACTCGATCTGCACCTTTCGGTCCAAAAGGCTGCAACGTCTGACTTCCTTTGTTTTGTCCACAATTTCGCCCCCGTTGATCGGCGGGGCCAAGATGAGATATCGATCTGGATCGACCATTGCCACACCTCGTCTGTTGTGTTGCATACCACTTTTTACTTTAACGTAAGCATCAGGCGAATGCCAGACCCAATCCCTGGGAATTTACGGAAGGCGTGGTCGAAGTTTCCCCAGACATGGGTGTCAGTACCCGTGTCGTTTTGCTTGAGAATCGCCTTGGAGGCGGCAGGAAGCGGGTATCGTCAATCAAGCACGCGGAGAGAATCAGTCGTCTGAAGCCGATCGGCCCGGAAGAACCGGCTGTCCGCAACAAGTCACGCAATCGTACTAACATGCAGAATCGAGGGACACCATGGCAGTGCTCGCAGCAGGTCGACGGCATTCAGTAGCTTGCACGGCGGAGGGAAGGGCCGTGGCCGCAGGATATCGCCGCGGAGGCGAATGCGCAGTGGACGAGTGGACGGGCATCGTCGCCGTAGCGGCCGGAAACGTTCACACCGCAACCAACACAGGCCGCTCGCATACCGTCGGCCTTCGGGCCGACGGCTCCGTCGCGGCAACGGGATGGAACGAGCACGGCCAGTGCGACGTCGATATCTGGAGCGACGTCGTCGCGATCTCCGCCGGATGGCGCAGGACCCTCGCAGTGCGCGGGGACGGGGCGGTTCTGGCGCTGGGCAGCAACGAAGAAGGCCAGTGCGACGTCGAAGGCTGGAGCGACGTATCCGCGACCGCCTGCGGCGACTGGCACTCCTTGGGGCTCAGGCGCGACGGCGCAGTCCTCGCCGCGGGGAACAACCGCTACGGCCAGTGCGACGTCGAAGGCTGGAGCGACGTCGTCGCGGTCGGCGCGGGCTGCCTCCACACGGTCGGGCTGCGCGAAGACGGCACGGTTGTGGCGGCCGGATGGAACCGCCTGGGCCAGTGCGACGTCGAGGATTGGTCGAGGGTCACGGCCGTGGCCGCGGGAAGCCGCCATACGGTCGCGCTTTTGACGGACGGCACCGTGCGGGCGATCGGCGACAACAGAGACAAGCAGTGCAACGTCCAGTCCTGGCGGAGAATCGTCGCGATTGCAGCGGGCTCGGGCCACACGCTCGGGCTCCGGGACGACGGCCGGGTGCTCGCGGCAGGCCGCAACGAGTACGGCCAGTGCGACGTCGGCTCTTGGCGGGCAATCCGCATGCCCTAGGAACAGGCGATACGCATGCCCTAGGAAGACGCGCCCGTCCGCTTCAACCCGCAATGTCCCCGCCCGTTTCAACCCGCGCAGCATACGGCGGGCGATCTTCACACCCAGAGGAAGAGGCGTCCTCCCGTATTATTGCCCTATGGCGCAGCTTCCTCAGCCGGCTCACAGTTTGGGACGCCCACTGCCTTCGCGCGCGCATGTGTCGCTCCAGTCCGAGGAACCGCCGGCGCCTCAGTGGCGGGCCAGCGACATTCGCACGTTTTTTGACGTCGTCTTCTCTCTTTGCGGAAGGCATTCTGACCGCCCGGGAATAATCGCGGCGGACGGGCGCGGCGGCTCGGGAAAGACGACCTTTGCGTCGAAGCTCGCCGCGGCGGCCCCCGGCTCCGAAGTGCTGCACATCGACGACCTCGACTGGAACGAGCCTCTTTTCCGCTGGGACCACCTGCTTGTGGCGGCGCTCGGCGAGCTCCGCAGCAGCGGTTCGCTCGATTTCACCCCTCCCGCATGGCCTCGGCACGGGCGCGAGGGCTCCATCGCCGTTGCCGCAAGCGCGCCGTTCGTCGTCGTGGAAGGGACGGGCGCGGGAATGCGCGCGGTCGCCGATCTCATCGACGTTAGCATATGGATTCAGACCGACGACGACGCAGCCGAGGAGCGCGGCATTCGGCGCGACACGGAGGAGGGAACCAATGGCGACGCCGAAGAGTCGGTCCGATTCTGGCATTGGTGGATGGCCGGCGAACGCGCGTTCTTCGCAGCCGACCGCCCCTGGGAGCGCGCGCATCTCGTCGTCTCAGGCGAGCGGCTGCCCGGGCTGGCCGACAACGAGATCGCGTGGGCCGAGGGTCCAATCTGACCGATTGGGCGACGGGCTCGACGTCGCTGACTGGGCAACCGGCCGGGTGCGATCGACTGGGCGACGGGCCGACCCCGCGAGCCCTAGTCAATCAGGCCGCTTCGCGAGCGCTTTTCCGCTTGCCCTCGCCGCGGGCGGAGAAAAACGCCGAGGGCCGCGGCAAACGCCGCGGCGCCCGCGCCGAGCAGAACGTAGAACGCCGTCTGGGCGCCCGCCGTCGTCCCGGCAACCACGTCTCCAGAGCTGCCTGCCTGCGCCGAGTTGACGATCGCGGCCGCCACAGCCGTGCCGACAGCGCCGCCGAGCTGCTGGACGGTGTTGAAGGCGGCGTTGCCGTCTGCTTGGAGATCCTCGGGCAGCGAACGCAAGCCGTGCGTCATCGAATTCGACAGGGACAGCCCCTGGCAGATCGGGAAGAAAACGTAGATAAAGGCCAAACGAACGGCCGAGCCTTCCGCCCCGAACGCTGCAAAGCATGCCAAAGTCGCCACGCCGACTGCGGCGCCTGCAAGGATCGGCCGCTTCGCCCCGAACCTGTCGAGGAGCCTTCCTCCGAACGGGGTGAGGATCGCTCCGATGATGCATCCGGGCAACAGCAGGCACCCGGCGGCGAAAGAGCCCACCGATTTGGCAACCTGCGCGAAATACGGGATGAGATAGCCCAAGGCCAGCACCGCGGCTTGGATCAACACCGCATATGCAAGGCTCAGTGAATACGTGCGATCGGTGAAAATCCGCACCCTCAGCAGCGGTGTATCGGAACGTCGCGAGATCCATGTGAATCCCGCAAGCAAAGCGAAGGCAAGGGCGAGCAGCCCGAGCGTCTTCGGACTTGTCCAAGCGCTTTCGGAGGCCGCGTTGACTGCGACGACCAGCGCCGTGAAACCCGCCGCGACAAGCAGGAACTGAACCGGGCTGAAACCGACCTTCTCGACGTCGCGCGCCTGACGCACAGTCAACGCTCCGAGGACAAGGGAAAGGCCAAGAAGGGGCAACAACACGAGGAAAATCGAACGCCATCCAAAAGCCTCCACGAGGAATCCCCCGAACGAGGGCCCCACCGCGGGGGCTATGGCGATGATGAGCGTCGCGAAGCCCATCATGACGCCGAGTTTTCCGACGGGCGCCTGCTGCAGCACGATGTTGAACATGAGCGGCAAGGCGATCCCGGCGCCGATTCCCTGCAGAATTCGCCCGACGACGAGAAGGATGAAGTGCGGCGCCGCCGCACACACTGCCGTCCCGGCGACGAAGACGGCCATGGCCGCCAGAAACAGCGTCTTGTTGCGGAACCTGCGAGTGAGGAACGATGAGATCGGCATGATCGCGGAGAGGACCAGCAGATAGGCGGTCGTCACCCACTGAACGACGGCCGTCGTCACGCCGAACTCCTTCATAAGCGCCGGAAACGCGATGTTCAGGGCGGTTTCGACGACGACTCCGGCAAAGCACGTGATGCCGACCGCTGCCACGGAGACGACGAGCCGAGCGTCCAAGCGCCTTTCAAAATTCGACATGCTCCCGCTTTCGTCGCGTCTGCCGCGCAAACCGTGCGGCAGACGCGGTCTTAAGCCGCAACCAGTCTAAACCCGCTCTGAGCACTCGACTTGCACGGCTCCCGCATTCGTTTTGCTTCCAATCGAAAATTGCAGACGGAATTTCGAACCCGGCTTGACCGGAATCGACGTTCTTGATCGTCTGAGCGTGGACGAGAACGCGGATTTCAAGATCGCATCGACAATCTCACCCTTCAGATCCCTGAATTCTGATGCGGCTCCTCGACACGAATGCTTGAGGATTCAGACCTCTCCCCGTCGGAAGCTTCGAATCAAAGTCCCGCATGTTTGAAGGCGAAGAACCCCATCCCCTCGAGACGAAGGGACCAAGTCGACACCTGCAGGTTCGGTTAGCCTTTCCTAAGTGACGATTGACTGCCGGGCCCACGCGTCTCCGCCCGATCGGAGAACCTGGAATGACCACCACAGCCGCGCCCTCGCGACGTAGGCGCCGCCCTCGCGAAAGGACCGCCATGAACATGAACGACGTGCAACAAACCCTTTTCTTTCCGCTGATGGGCCGGGCCGACGCCGCTCGCCGCTGGCCCGACTTGTTCCCCGACCCCTGGGCGGAGCACGCAATGGGCATCCGGGAGGCAGAGGGAAGCGCCGCCCAGCAGCTCGGCACCTTCCCGGCCGCCGTCTACGGGTTGCGCCACCTGCTCACAATCCGCGAGATCAACGCGTATCTCAAGGACCACCCGGGCGCCGCGGTCGTGAACATAGGCTGCGGGCTTGACCGGATCGTCCACGAGATCGCCGATGCGGACTCCCTCGTCTACAACGTCGACTTCCCAGAGGTGATCGAGACTCGCGAACGCTGGGTCGAACCTCACGCACGCGAGGTTGCCCTCCCCTATTCGGCGACCGACCATCGGTGGATGGACCACGTCGACGCCGGCAAGGGGCTCGTCGCGATAGCGGCCGGGGTCTTCTACTACTTCGAGGTCGACGAGGTCAAAGCGCTCGTGCGGGAAATGGGCGCCCGCTTCCCCGGCAGCAGGTTGTGCTACGACGCCGAATCCCCGTGGGTGACGGCGGGCAGCGAGAAGAACATCCGCCGCAACGGCACCCCCGACGCCCGCATGCCCTTCCGCGTCAAAGACCCCTTCAGCGCACGGACCTGGAGCGACCGAATAGACGACGTGCGCGTCGAGTTCGACTTCTCCTCCTACCTTCCTGTGCCTAAGCGGGCGAAGCTGCCCAGAGGCATTCGCTTCGCTTTCAGGTTCTTCCGCGTGTTCAAGGGAATGTACGAGGTGGTCATCACCTTCAAGTGACACCGCCGGCGCCGGCGGGCAATCGGGCGATCCCGGCCGGTCCCACACTCCGCCAAAGGAAAAGGCCGCGCGGTCGGCAAACGGCAAAACCAATTGACGGGCGCTCTAAAAGCTCGACGAGGAGCCGGAGCTGCTGCCGGAACCGCCGCTTGAGCTGCCGCTGAAGCTGCTGCCTGAACTGCTGTCCGACGAATCGTCGTCGAAAACGGCCTTTACGATGCGCACCACGACTGTCAAGATTGCCCCCAAAATCAACGCGAACGTCAATGGGGTTTTGCCGACGTTCGAAGGCCTCGGCGGTGGAAAGTCGAAGGCGGGTCGAATTGTCGTGTACGGATTGTAGCTGCCCGAGACGCCGTTGACCTTCCAGGAGCCGCTGTAGGACTCTTCATTGCTCGGAGACGACTCCTGTTCATAGCTTTCGCGGAATAGATCGCCTTCCTCTCTTTCGAGGATTCGATTGCCGCGCCTGGACAAGCCAATCCTGAACGCTGCACGAATAAGCCTCTCGGCTCTGTCGTGGATTTCGTCCGACATCCTGTCCAGTTCTTCGAGCGCGTCGGAGGGCCCGGTCTCGCCCGTTTCAAGCTCTAAAACCAGAGCTTCGAGTCGCGCCAGCCGAACAGAAACCCATGCGTCCAGCTCCTGAGCATCCTCGAAGAAAGGAGCTCGCACAGAGTGCGGTTCAGAGTAGGAGAGCCTTCCGATGGATTCTCGCAACCGGAGGATCCGCTCCGCATCCTCCATCACGCGCCCGACTTCGTTCGTCCAAATGTCTTTCCAACCGGGAGACATGGTCAGCAATTCGGCCGCCTTGACAACGGCTCTACCCTGTGAATCCAAGGCGAATGCACGCTTTCGAAACGCTTTCGCCGACGTCGCCGCACACTTCCTAAACCAGTCCGGGCCGGAGAACCCGCCTACGAAATCCTCCGCGATGCGTGGGAACCTCGCATACTCTTTGCAAAATGCCCGATAACGGGCAATCGCTTCGGCGCCGTAGGAGCTGTCCTCTGGAATCAAATCGGCGTACCGTCCAATGGAATCGTAGTCGCGCACGACGCGCGAGTAATAGTCACGCGCGGCCCGAACGTTCTTAAAGGCCTTCAAGCCAGACCGGAAGTACAGAAACAGCCACACTGCGCCGCCGATGCTCACTGCACCCGCCAGGGCGAACATCCCTATAGTTTCCCAAGCGCCAGAGTTCGCGGCGTCGGCGTACTCCCTCGCCATGGACAAGACGCCGCCCCGCCAATCTGACCTTCGGAACTGGTCTTTCGCCGCGTTCTGAATGTCCTTCTGATCGTCCATGGAAAGCTGGACATCCTCGCCAAAGTAACAGCCTACCTTCCTCCCTTCAGGGGAAACCGCGAGAATCACGAGGCCGTCCCGAAACCTCTCGGGATACGGCACCGGGTTTTCAAGCAAAGCAGTCGGATCGGGCTGTCGATGGGCGTAGTCAAGCACGGCGCCGTCGAGCGAACCGGACAACGGCCCAGGCAGGGTGAGCACGACGATATCGACCCGCTTGTCGAGCGTCAGACCCTCGATTTCTTTCACCAGCGGTTTGCCGAGGAGAACTCCCGCCTCATCGCGAACCTCCACGGAGGGATGGAAACTGCCGCCGGCGGCAAACCAATATACGCAGAAACCTGGGAACACAAGAACGAGAGCGAGGCCCGCCGTCACTTTGACGGCAAATAGAAGAAGCGATAAGAACCTGTCCACAAACAACGCGAAAAAACGTCGCATTTATTTCTCTTTCGTTTCACAGAAACTTCTCACAAAGACGAGTGTAGGCCAGCGATCGCAGGCGAAGAAGCCAAATCCGCGCTTCGGCGAAAGCTGGGGAGAATCGCCCGGGACACAGACGCACAGACCTGCAATTCGCCCTGTCAAACCGGACCAGAACTTAGAAAAGACGCTCTAAAGTGCGCAGAAGTTCAAACCGGCAAAAACTGCGCAGCCTGCCCGTTTCGCCGTCACACATCTGCGAGGATCTCGCCGTGGACGACGGCGAACCACCCGTCGTCGCTCGCGCCCCACTGCCGCCACCCCTCAGCCATCGCCTGGAGGTCAGCTGCCGTAGCCAGACCCAGCTCGCAGGCTCTGGGGCCGAACGAGCTGAAGCAACGTTCTGCCCACGTCGCCGACCACCACGAGCGATCGCGCTCGGCGGCGAAACACCAGCTCGAAGCCGAGGCCGTCACATGAGCCAATCCCGCCCGGCGCGCCCAAGAAAGAAGCCTGCTCCCGGCGTCGGGCTCGCCTCCGTTGGCCCGCGCGGTCGCCATGTACGCGGAAAGCCACAGGTCCATGCCTTCCGGCTGCGGGAACCAGCTCATGGCGGAGTATACGGCGTCGCGCACCGCAACCGTCCCGCCAGGGCGGACGACTCGGCGCATTTCCTTGAGTGCCGCCACGGGATCGTCCACGTGCTGAAGCACCTGGTGGGCGTGGACCACGTCGAACGCGCCATCTTCGAAGGGCAGCGCGAGCGCGTCGCCGACGGCCAGCTCGACCCCGCCCAGCAAGCCTCGGGCCGCCAGGGTCGCCCGGGCGGCTTCAATCGCCGAGGGCGAGGCATCAAGCGCAACGACCCGCCCGGGCGCCACAAACTCGGCCAGATCGGCGGTGATGGAAGCCGGCCCGCATCCGACGTCGAGCAGATCCATGCCCGGATGCAGGCGAGGAAGGAGGTAGGCGGCCGAGTCCAGGGCGCCGCGGCGCGCGTGCCCTTCGAGCACAGCCGGGCCGTGCCCGTGGGTGTACCGATGCTCCGATGCCCCGATCAGGCGGTCTGAAGGGCCCCGGCCTGCTAAATCGTCCGACGGACCCCGGCCTGCCGGACGGCCCGACGGAGCTCGGTCTGCCGGACGATCCGAAGGAAGGCGATCCGAAGGACCAGAAGCGCTGCCGGCGTTTCGTCTGCCGTCGCGACCGGGGGCGTCTGCCGGGGCGCCGCCCCCAAGAGCATCTGCGTGCATACCACAAGTATCTTCTCGGGAAGGCGTCGAATGCTCAGACGTCCAAAACTCGGACCAAGATAAGACTCGGACCAAGGTGATGCCCCAGAAGAGGCAAACCCGATCGCAAAGTCCACTCCCTCACGCCTGAAGGGCGCCGCGAATTGCGTCGTTGGCTGACGTCCCCTCTCGAAGAGGAGAAGGCCAAAGATCCGTTCATCGCGCGCGTCTTTTTCGCGGGCTCCCTCAGCCGCGCCGAGATCGAACGCATCCTCGACGAACGCGAGCGGCAGGCGGAAGAAAAACTGCAATCGCTCAAAGCCCTCGGGCGGCCCGTGGACGACTTGCCGTCGGCCCTCCGGGACGCGACGCTGCGCAAAGGAGTCCTCGACGCCGAGGCGGAGCTGACGTGGATTCAAGAGACCCGCGGCATCCTAGAGCGCCACTCGCCGCAATAGCCGCCGAAGGATCCGTCATCCCTTCCAACGCCCGCAGAAGGCCCTTAGGGCGACGGCGCCCTTCTGCCGAATGAGGGAACCCTTGCCGTCGAACCAAACCCAACAAAAGGCACTACGACAAAAAAGAATGAACACGTCAGAGAAAAATATGTCGGACAAACCAACGAATCCGGCAAACGCCAAAAACGCGAAAAGCCTTGAGAACGGCAAGAAACCGACAAATCCCGAAGACTTCAGGGACATGGACGGACTCAACTCCGCAACGATCCTGAAGACCTTCGACGCGGCGACAATTCTGGCGACGTATCCTCTGGAGCACGAGCCCGCGCGAAGGCGAGACCATCCGTAACAGGAACATACCCAAACATCGGACTGGAGCACGGCCCGCGCGCAGGCGAGACCATCGTCATGCTGCACGGCGGAAACATAGCGGGGTGGACATGGGACCTTCAGGTGCAGGCAATGCCCGAGCGCCGCATCCTCACCCCGACTTTCCCGGATACGGAAGAAGGACGAACGAAGCCTGGCCGGGAATAGCCGGGGCCACCGCCGACATCGCAGAGCTGATCCGCACACACGCCATTGACGGCAAGGCACACGCGGTCGGCCTCTCGCTCGGAGGCTTTGTGTCCGTGGAACTGCTCAGGCACTATCCCCAGCTCGTGCGCTCATGCGCGATCAGCGGCTCCGCCGTTTCCGGCTATGCGCGGTGGGAGCGCGCTCTGATCTGCGCCCAAGCGCCGTTGCGGACCGCGCGTTGGCACTGGGCGGCCCAAGCCCGCGCATTCGGAATCGGCGAGGAAGAGAAGGAACTGTTCGTTCTCACCACAAGCAGTCCGAGCCGCGAGACGAATATGCGCCTGGTCAGAGAAGCCAGCTTTGGGACCATACCCAAAAGGCCCACGAAAACGTTCGCCTATGACGGACCCTTCTTGGCGGTGTGCGCGGAGCACGACTCGGCCTCGATACGCCGAGCCTTCGGCCCGCCGCTAGCGTGCTTTCCCCAGCTGCGCACGTGGACGGCCCCCGGAGTGCACCACGCATGGAACACGGGGAGAATCCGAAACTGTTCACTCAAATGCTCGCCACACACATAGACAAGGGCGAATGGCCCGAGTTGAACAGGCAACGGACCTGAAAGACGACGCCCGCGAGAGCTAGAACCTCTGAACGGCGGCGCTTGGCCCGCTCTCAAACCAGGTTCAAGGCAAACCGGGTTCAAGGCAAACCGGGCTCAAGAAAAGGCCAATGACGCCGTCGGAACTGGCCGCCCGCAAACGGCCAGCCTGCCGGGATTCGACCGCCAAAAGCGTCTCTGGCCCGTCAGTCGGAAACGATCGGCGCAGTCCGCCGCGCCCAAGCCCTGTCTCTCGTTGCGGACACGATGGCAATCAGGCGCGCACCCGGGAATAATTCTATTTATGGTACAGAAGAACAAACATGGCGCTTGGGCCTCAAAAAAGACTAAAACCATTGAGGAGCAGAAAAAGGACGTTCAGCGGTCTCTTATCGCTCGAATGGGAGGCATTTCCGCAGTTTTAGCCTTCATCTTCAACATTCTGATAGTTCCGGCACTGATTATTACGCTTCCGATCGTCGCGATGTGGCCTTCTCACGGAGGGCACCATCCTACCGTAGAGGTTCGCGACGAAGCGGGCGTCCTTCAGGCCGATTCCTTGATCAAGGAGATCCAAAAACTGACTTTTCGCAAGAAAGTCCATGTTGCAGTCCTCACGGTGTCAGGCACGTACATTGACAACCTCAACGACGAGGTGCTCAAGTACGCCCGAGACCACAGCGACACGGACGTTCCGTGGATCTCCCCCTCAGTCCCCGATTATTGGAACAACGGCCTGGTGATCCTCGCCGTCGCCCCCGACGGGCGGAAAGTCGGCTGCTATTTCGGCGAGGACGTCAAAGTCCCCTTGGAATCTCAGGCGGACATACAAAATGCCGCAAAAGAACAGTATCGCAACGCCGATTGGCAGGGAGGCACGGTGTCCATGGCGAAGGAGGCCGCCGACGTCATCGGCGGCGCCAGCTCCGGAAACAGGACTCTTTCGCAAGTCGTTCGGGGAATATTCGTCGTTCTGGGCGTCGCATGGCTCTGCTATGGCCTCTGGCGCGGATACGCCGCCCGGCGTCGAGCGCGCGAGGCCCTGGGGCATTACTCGCAGGTCACGCACGACTACGCCACAACCGAACACTATGCGAGCGCAATCCCCGAAGACGAACCCCACGGCGCCCAAGTGATGGAGCGCTACCGGTGGTTCCGCAACGAGTATGAGAAAACCGCGCGAGATTGGAAAGCGCTCGAAGGGGTGTGCGGCGCCAAATGGTTTGCCATGAAGACGCTCAGGCAGGCGAAGAGCCTGAAAGAACGGTCTGCCGCACTGGATTCCCTCGACAACGTCATTGCCAACACCGCCACGTTTCTCAGTATGTCGTCCGGCTGGGAGCAAGTTTGGGCCAACGAGCAAGGCCCCGTCTTGGAAGACTTGGGTTCGCTCGATGCGCTCTGCGCGAAGATCGACCACGCCGACGTGGCACTGACGACCGAGGAAACGAAGGGATGGGTCCGCACCCAGCATCAAAAGTTGAGCAAGATCTCCTACGAGCTCGAGACCGGGCAGACCAAGCCGTCGGCGGCTCTGGACGAACTGGATCGGATCGCCGAACAGACCAAGGTCCGAGCCACGCGACTCGCGCGCCAAGCCATCGAGGCAGACACTTCCAGCTATGCCGCCCAACGCCGCCAACGCTTCAATGATTCGCTGTCTTCCACTAGGAGGGCGGGCTATAGCGGCAGCTGGTTCTACGACGGCAGGCGCGGGAACTACAGGCCGCATTCGACCATTCGCCTCAACCCCAGCTCGCCGGCGCTCTTCGCCGTCGATTCGAGCGAAGGCTCGTTCGGCGGAAGCGGCTCCTCCAGCTCTTTCGACTCGATCTCCGACTTGGTGGTGGGCTATTCGTCCGCCTCGTCGTACGTCCCCGCTTCCTCAGGCAGCAGCTCGTCCAGCGGAAGCAGCTTTTCAAGCGGCGGTTTTTCCAGCAGCAGTTTCTCCGGCGCAGGCTCCTCTTCGAGCTTCTAATCCGTGTTTTGGCGCAAGAGCCTGCACCGTGGGCGGGTTCTTGAGCCAGCCGCGCCCAGCGCCTTGCTCCCCAAAGAGTCGCGCTGGAAATGAGGAGTCGAGACGTTTGCCAGTCAGCCCGGCAGGCCCAGAAGGCGGCGCGTGTAGACCGCTTGGCCGGAGTGCTGGGCGGCGTCGTCGACGATCGAAACCAGCCGTGCGGCAAGCGTCACGGGAGGGTCCCAGGAATCGTCGATGACTTTGGCGAAATCGCCCTCCTTCAAGCCTCGAAGGTAGTCGTTTGCCCAGGCGTAGGCGTCGTCGAGATAGGAGGCAAGCACCGATATGTCGCTCACTACAACTTTGGCCGCCAGTTCGGGGGTGTGGTGCCAATCTTCGGTGTCGTCGGGAAGGTCGAGGGCGAAACGCTCCTTGTGGCCCGCGGTTATCCACACCGGCTGGACGCCGGCGATAAGCGCGATCTGAAAGTCGATCTCCCTGGCTGTGTGCCAGGCAAGCCAACTCAATGAGTCCACGCGGGGCGCCGTTTTCGGAGTGGGCTGCGTATTGGCCTGCTCCACCGCGACGCCAGAGAGGGCGCGGTCGAAGCGCTGCCGTGAACGCGACAAACTGTCAATGAGCAAATCTGAAAGGTTCATAGTCTAGACGCTACCATTGGGCCCGCTGCAACGGTTTTGATTCACTGCAACAGGGGTCGATCGTCGGTTCTCAAGTATCTGCTGGCGCGTTTGACGGCTTCAACCCAACTGCCGACCCGTTTGGTCACAAGCACGATGTTCGGCAATGGCACGGTCTGCTTTCGCACCCAAGAAGAGTACCCCTCGATGCTAGGCTCTTCTCCCCGCGATTTCTCCTGTTTAATATACAGCGCTACGAGTTTGAGGATTTCCTCCTTCGTCCACATTCCGATGTTGCGGCGTCCGCTGTAACCGCCCGCCGCTTTGACCAGGCTGTTCCACGACATGCCCGAGATGCTGACCAACGCGTGCGAAGGCGTGTTTCCACGCTCTTCAGCCCAGTCGGTGTAAATGACGTGGGTGATGTACGGCCCGCGTTCAGCAATGCACTGCTTGACCAGCTCGATCGCGAATCGCCTGCTTGCGCCGCTTCCTCTGGCCTTGCGAACGTAGTTCTCCCACTTTCGAGGCGTCATGACGTCCCTCGCCCATTCCTCCTCGTCGGGGCGTATACGCCCCGCAAGCAGCCGATTGGCTGTTTCTGCGAGTTCTGCCCAGTGGAGGCCCAACCGCCCTTTTACGGTGATCAATGCCGGCATGCCGTCGATATCTCGCGAATATCGAGCGTAGTCGCCGCCCGAATGGGTGCGATCGTCCAGTGACATGTACTCCACGACGGCGGCCCAGCAGTCTTCGTCGCTGAAAGTCCTCCCTCCGTTCCTCCGCGTAACCTTTCTTTCCTTTACAGGCGGCAAGCCCCCGGGCGGGCCTTCCTCCCGCCTTTCCGGTTTCGGTGACGCTTCTGACGGCTCCCCTTTTGCTGCGTGCCGCTGATCGGCTTCAGGGGCGACGCCTCCCTCGGAGTTCGCCGTGCGCAGCGCAAGGTCCCACAGTTCGTCGCGCTTCGCCGCTCTTGCGTCGGAATCGTCCCTGGCACGGCGGACGGCCAGTGACATCGCAATCGGGTCGCGGGCGACCGAGCCTCGCCCCTGCGCATAGCTCGAAGTCTCATCGTCGCCTTTGCGCGACGAATTCTTTCCTTTGCGCCGCTTTTTAGCGCTTTCCTGCGCCGCCTCCTTGCCCGCCGTCGCGTCGCTTTCGCGCGGCGCCTCATCGTTTTTGCGCGCAGTATCGCCGCCTTCGCCCGCTGTATCGCCCTTCACGCCCGAGTCTTCTTCCTTTCTCACAGTCTCGTCTGTCTCGTCCGAGCCCTCGTTCCCCGGGGCTGCAGCCTCGGTTTGGCTGTCGTTTCCCTCGTCTAAATCGCCCTTGTCTTGGGTCATTTTCACAATTCGCCACGCTTCCTTCACTTTGCGAATCGTGACCAAAGGGTAGAGACCGGATAAACGGTAGCGAACGGTCTCGCGGGCAACGCCCTCTTTTTGGGCGACCTCGGCCATGCTGCTGCCGCGGGCAACGGCTTCCGCGCTTTTCCACTTTTCCTCGGGCACGAAACCTTCGGAACACGCGCGCGAGATGGCGCGCACATATCCTTTGGCGTTGGCGAGAGAACTCGAGCTGTCTTTGCTGTACAAGAGAAGGAGTCCCAAGATCGCCAGACTGCTGGACAGATCCTCCTTGTAGTCGGGAAGGAACCGCAGGAGGTTCGTGTTCCCTTGGCAGTAAAGCTTGAGCGTGGCCTGCGCGCGGGAAATCGACTCGAGGCTCGCGAAGGGCTCCAGCTCTCGGATCATGTCGTTTACTAAATTGACGTTCTGCTTCAGACCGAGCAGCACCTGCTCAATCCCATTTCCCCGCATGAGGAGGCGCTCGCAGACAAGGAATTCTTCCCTGCCTAACGACAACGACTCGATCAACTTTGCCGCCACTTCCTTCAAGTGGAGGTATGCGTCATCCGCAGTAGTCAGATCCATGCTGGCGAAATACCACTTTCATAGGCTTCCCGTTCACCTTAGCGTAGGCCGTGCGCACACCGCTTCAGCGACGGACTATTCTTTGATTGGGTATTTTCATTCTAGGATGCCCTTACCCGTTTGACCAGAGCAAAACGTGGCCGAAAGCCGCGCAATGGCGTCGGGACGAGCGGAAATCCTTCGCTCGAGGCAGTTATTGCGCGACGGCAATGCCATACGGGGAACGAGACCCATGTGCCCCAGCCGGGCGGCACTGGTTCGCCTGTCGCCGATAAACTCATCAGGATTTCCCCATGACGATAAACTTATCCTCATGAGAGCTCGACTCGCCTTTCAGTCCCGGTTCCGACGACATTCCCATGGCACGGATCCGGTCAAAAGAGTCGCCTCCGCGCTCCTCGAGCTGTCCTCCAAAGCGGGGCTCGCGTCAGCTCGGGAAAAAGGGATCGGCGAGCTTCCCCACCGAGTCGAGGCCGTGGCAGTCTCCGGCATGTCGCTTTCCACACACACTTTAGAAGGACCCGAGCCCTGTCGCCTGTTGCCGACGTCGCCGGGCCCAAAGCGGGACAGCCTTCAGGGCCGGAGAGCCCGCAGCGGAAAGGTCACCGAACCGTCCGGGAGGGTCATCGTGGGGCCGTCGGCGGTGACGACGGCCGTGAATTCGGCCGGAGGCGTTCGCTTCGTGTCAACCTCGTCGACTAAAGCCGCCAGCGAAGTCTGCGCCGCCGGAATCTGCCTCTGCCCAAGTTTGACTTCGAATGCGGCCCACCGTCCGTCGTCGAGCTCGACGACAATGTCCGCCTCCCTGCCGGACTTGTCTCGGAAATGGAAGACGTGCCCTCCGAGGGGTTCGGCGAAGACCCTCAGGTGCTGCACCGCCTGCGACTCGAACCACTGGCCCGCGGTCCCCAGGTCTTCCATCAATCGCGCCGAAGAGGTCGCGGTCGCCGCAGCGGCGAGGGCCGGATCGACGAAGTGCAGCTTCGGGGACGTTCGCACGGCGTAACGAGACCTCAAGTGCGGAGCCCATGCCGGCTGTTCCTCGACAATGAACAGCCGTTTGAGAGCGTTCATATAGGCAACAGCGGTTTCTGCGGACAACGACTGCCCTGAAACGTCCTTCGCAATGGTGGCGAACGAGGCCTCAGTCGACACGTGCCGGGCCAGAGACCGAATGAAGGCGCGCATCCGCAAGGGATCTCTCCGCGGCTCTCCGTCCAGGCGGCCGACGTCGATGTTGATGATGTCGTCGACGTAGTCTCGAAGGTGGCGCTGCGCTTGGCGAACCGTCAGATTGCGGTCTCCTGGCCAGCCCCCGTGCACCAGCGCGTCCAACGCCTCGCGCACGCTCGTACCCGAATCCAGCGTCGGCTTAGGGTCATGACCGTCGAACAGTCCCGCAAGCGACACACTGCCGTTACCCAAGCCGCGCTCGAACAAGGTCATCGGACGCAGGCGGATCCGCGACAGCCGATGCGCGCCTGAATGACGGGCAGCGTCCTCCGCGGGAACCGCCGAGCCAGTGAGGATAAATTGCCCAGGGGCCCTGCGCGAGTCGATCTCACGACGCACAAGGTTCCACAGCGACGGTTCGACCTGCCATTCGTCGATGAGGCGCGGCGCCTCACCCGCCAGAACCAGGGATGGATCGACGTCCAAGGCGGCACGCAGCTGGGGCAACCCGGAGTCGAGCGCCACCTCCGAGGACGCATGCCGGCGTCCGGTCATCGTCTTGCCGCACGCCCGAACACCCTCGAGAAGAACACCGCCCGAATAGCCGAGAGACTCTTCAACCATCCGGTCTGCGACTCTTGGCAGATAGTTCTTTTGAGCCGCCATTATCCAGCCCTCCTCCCAAAAGGATTCAGCTCTAATCCGACATTTGGCGTCATTCTAACCGGCCATTTAGCGTCATTTTAGCCCGTTATCTGGCGTCATTCCAACCCGACATTTGGCGTCATTCTAACCGGCCGTTTGGAGCCGCTTCGCAGCGACGGCCGGGGACATTCCACGCAGCCGGGGCGCGCGCCTCCGGGCGGGGACATTTCTGTGCGGCCGGAGGCGTTCGACGCCGTCGGCCATGAGCAGGTCCTGCCCCGCCAAGGTGAAGTCGTAGTCGAGCCGGGAAACGAGCTTGACGGCGGCTGGGTCCGTGAAGCGCGGCCGGTCGGAGAGCGTGTGCTACGCCCTGGCGTGGAGGGTCAGCAGCATCGTCTTGCCGACCTCACGAGTCGAGGTGGTCCAGCAGCGTGGGGATGAACTCTCGGTAGTACTGGAAGACACCGCCGTGTCCTGCCTCGGGGTAGATGACCAGGGTGCTGCCGGAGATTCGCCGGTGCATGTCCTCGGACAGCGGGGTCGGGACCATACGGTCGTGGTCCCCGTTGGCGATCAGTGTGGGGGCCGTGATCCTGGACAGGTCGTGTGGCTGCTGGCGACCCCAGGCCTTGATGGCGGCGATCTGAGTGCGGAAGGCTTTCAAGGTGATCGGGGAGTCTCGATCCATGACTCGTTCGTGAATCCGGGCGAGGTAGTCGCGCGCTGCGGCCTTGCCGTCGGGCGTGCGCGGGAAGAAGAGGAACTCCTTGGCGTCGGTGCGGGCAAGCGCTCCGCGCAGCATGTCGAGGTAGACGTAGGCGGCTCCGGTTGGCCGGTCGATCCCCTCGCCTCCTGCGGGACCGGTTCCGGCCAGGACGAGCCGTCGGACCAGGTTCGGGGCGTCGAGAGTGGCCTGCTGGGCCACGAAACCTCCCAGTGAGAAGCCCATGAGGTCAATCCGGGTCAGACCGAGTTCGGAGATGAAGGCCCGTGCAGCACCGGCCATCCCCTTGATGGTTCGCGGGACGTTTCCGGTGGAGGAGCCGATGCCCGGCAGGTCGACCGCAATGACGCGGCGGCCCTCGGCGAGCGCCTCGACGACGCGGGGGTCCCACTCGTCGAGAGTGGCTCCGAGGTGCGCGAGCAGGACAATAGGTGTTCCGCCGTCGACCCCGAGGTCCCGGTACGCGAAGGACTCTCCTTTCACCCGCAGGCGCCGGGTGGGAGCGGAGGTCCACCGGGTGACGGGCCCGGCGATCATGGCGGTGCTGTTAACCTCAGGCATGAGCGGTGACCTCCTGCTCGCTGGTGGTGACGAGGACCTTGCCCCGAGTCCCGCCGGCCAGCAGCTGGTCGAGCGCTGCGAGGGCCTGATCGAAGGGCAGGATCCGATCGACGACGGGCTGGATGACGCCGTCGTCCACGAGTCCGGCAATGGTTCGCAAGGCCTCTCCGTCCGGTTCGATGAACAGGAACCGGTAGCGCACGCCGAGCTTGCTGGCCTGGCGGCGCACCTTGAAGCTGAGGGCGGACAGAGCGGTCTTGACCATCAGGCCGGCGCCGGCCTGATCGGCCAGCGCCGGATCGGGGGTGCCGGCGATGCCCACCACGATCCCGCCGGGACGCAGGACCTGGAATGACCGTGAGGTGATCTCGCCGCCTTGAGTGTCGACGACGATGTCCACGGGGGTCTCGGCCAGGCGCTGAACGAAGTCTTCGCTGCGGTAGTCGATGACGATGTCCGCGCCGAGGCGCCGGACGGTCTCGGCACTGGAAGCTGAGGCCGTGGTGGCGACAGTGGCCCCCAGGTGCTTGGCGAGCTGGATGACGGCCGAGCCCACTCCGCCGGCGCCGCCATGAACCAGGACCGTCTGTCCCGGCTGGAGGCGGCCGATCGTCACAAGCGACTGCCACGCGGTCAGAGTGACGACCGGCAGGGAGGCCGCCTGAGCCAAGGAGACACTCCGGGGCGCGAGGGCGAGGGCGTCGGCGTCGACCACGACGAACTCGGCCCAGGTTCCCATGGCCACCACGCCGGTGTAGCCGTAGACCCGATCGCCAACGGCGAGCTCTGTGACCTGAGATCCGACGGCGATCACCTCGCCGCTTAGCTCTCCTCCCATCACCTTGGGCAGGTCGAGCCGGAAGACGGCCTTGAACTCGCCGGCACGGGTGCGCTCGTCGGCGTGATTGACGCTGGAGGCGACCATCCGCACCAGGACTTGGCGCGGTCCGGGCTCGGGAACGGGCATGTCGACGGCGCTCAGAGGGTGGCCGTACCTCTCCAGGACGAAGGCCTTCATGTGGTGTCCTTCCTGTGCCGCAGCACCAGATATCTAGTTGCATTGTGTTACTACTTGAGTTAACGATATGCTATCCAATAACAGAATGCAACTACTCGGAAGGAGAGCAGGATGATCCCCCAGCCTCGCTCGAACTGCCCGATCAACCGGAGCCTCGAGATGCTCGGCGACCGATGGAGCCTGCTGATTCTGCGAGACATCGTCCTGCACGACCGACGCTCCTTCCGCGAGCTGCTCACCGGCAGCGAGGAGGGCATCAGCGCCCCCGTGCTGTCCCGCCGACTGACCGACCTGGTTGAGGCGGGCTTCCTCGCCAAGAACGAGGTAACCCGCGGCAAGCAGGGGAGGTACTCACTGACCGAGCAAGGCCTGGCGACGGTGCCGCTGCTGATTGAGCTCGGTCGTCTTGGCGCACACATCGACCCGTCAACCGCTCACAACGCCCCCAGATTCGGCGCGGATCCCGACGACCTCACCAGGCGCATCGCCGTCCTACGCAAGACTCATCTCGCCGATTGACACTCACCCCGCAACCGCAACAACCGTGGGGGGGATGCCGGCCCACATGGACCTGATTCTCAGCGGCAGGCCTCTGAGGAGGCGTTCTCGTCGTAGCGGGCCACGAGGACCAGGCCGGACAGAGCGTAGAGGCTGCCGATGTTGGGCATGACCTGCACCAGGGCGGCGACTGCCTTCTGGCGGGAGGAGCCGGCCCTGATCGCCCCGGCCACGTGCGGGCGCCGGAGCCGAACAGGGCGATCTCGCCCGGTTGCTCCAGGGGAAAGGCGCCGTCGGAGCGCAGCAGCACCATGCACTCGGGAGCCAGGACACGGACAGCGCTGAGGTGGTCAACCTCGTAGGCTGTCAGGGTCGGCGGCCGCAGAATGAGCTGCGCGGACAGTGCGGCTGCGATCCAGGCAACGGATGCCGCGGCGCGATCAATTCCCGCTTCCCACACACAGCCGGTATTCCTCGGCGCCGTCGAGCATTGGCTTGGCCGCTTCGGGCACGTACACGCTCAGGCCGCCGTCGCTCACGGAGAGTTCTACGACGCCGTCGTCGCCGACGACGACCGGTTCGTGCCCGCCCACCACGCTGACCCATTTCTTTCCGGCGTGGCGCGCGCCGACGTAGAGGCGCTTGGCGCCGGCCAAACGGTCCGAGAGCACCGCCGCCAGTCCGGAGCCGGGGTGGGCGTCGTCGCCTTCCCGCGCGAAACCGACGACGTCGGGCGCATCGAAGGCGTCATGCTGGGGGCCGTGGGCGAGTGCGCGCCGCATGGTCATGAGCAGGGGAAGCTCGGCGACGGCCGGCAGATCGCCGGTCTCGGGCGTGCCAAAGAGATCGCCCCAAAAGACGCAGGGGGTTCCGGCCTCTCGCAGCAAGATGATGGCGTAGGCCGACGGCTTGAACCACGACTGGACGGTGGAGGCCAACGACTGCCCCGGCTGGGTGTCGTGGTTTTCGACGAATGTGACGGCGCGGGCGGGGTCGGCGTCGACGAGGGTGCCTTCGAAGAGTCGGGAGAGATCGACGTCGCCGTTGGACTTCGAAGCCGCGTGCAGGTGGAAGTGCAACGGCACGTCGAACAGGCTCGTGGACGGGACCGCTTCAAGGTACTCCTCCAGCTCGCCGACGTCGTGGGACCAGTACTCGCCGACGGCGGGAAGGGCGCGTCCGGTGGCTTTGCGAAGTTCGGGCAGCCAGTCGGCGAAGAAGTCCGCGCCGATGTGCTTGACGGCGTCGAGCCGCAGGCCGTCGATGTCGGCGGTCTCGACGTACCAGCGTCCCCATCTGTCGAGTTCGGCCCGCACCTTCGGGTCGGCGACGTCGACGTCGCAGCCCATGAGGTAGTCGTAGTTGCCGAACTCGTCGTCGACGTTCTCGTTCCACTGCTTTCCCTCGAAGAGCCACACCCCCGAAATTCCGCGGGTTTCATCCCAGTCGGAGCCGTTGAAACACGTCCAATCCCAGGTGAAGTCGGAATAGGCGCCCCCGCGGCCGGGGAATTCGTAGCGCGTCCACGCCTGGATTTCCTCGACCTCGCCGATGGGCCGACGGCGGTCCCCCGGGTCGACGGGCGTGGCGCGCACGGTCTCGACGGCTTCGCCGCCCATGCGGTGGTTGAGAACGACGTCGGCCATCACGGAGACGCCCGCGGCGTGCAGCGCCGCAACGGCCGCGAGGTATTCGTCCTTGGTGCCGTACTTGGTGGGCACGGCGCCTTTCTGATCGAATTCCCCCAAGTCGTACATGTCGTAGACGCCGTATCCGACGTCCTTCACCCCGGCATGCCCCTTGTAGGCGGGCGGGAGCCATATGGAACTGACGCCGCAGGCGGCCAGAAACTCGGCGTTGCGGGCCAGAAGCCGCCAGTGGCTCGAATCCGGAGCCATGTCCCAGGCGAAAGCCTGAAGCAGAAGGGGGTTGACGACGTCGGACGCCCTCTCGTTGTTTGCGCGATCGTTGTTGCCCATGTCTTCGGTCCTTTCACAGCTCGTCGATCGAGTCTCACGTAGACATTACCCGCCGATCCTTTCGAAGAATCCTTACAGACAGCTGAAGGGAGCTTGATGCGGCGGCCGACCAGTCTCGGGGCGCACGAGACAGCGCCCCAACAATGCAAGACGCTTCGCAAAAGGCGGCGGGCTCGATGCTCAGGGAGGCCCTTCTCCAGAAGCCTTTGCCAGCCCGAAAGACGTTTTGTTTCGCGCATTCGAAGGGCGTCTTCCTCCCCGTGGAAGAACCTTGCGCCGTTGACGCATAGCGAAGAGGTCTTATAGCGTCACCGTATGACGGGAAAAGAAGAAATAGAGCTCCACGAACGGCAGCCATTATGGCCTGCGTGGCTGAGCTGGGCCCTTTCCATAGCGGGCACGCTCATACTTGCCTTCGCGGCGCTGTCCGGCGGAGCCGCAATCCTCTTCTGGAAATTCGAAAGTGAATGCCCCAAGGCAACTGTTGACTGCGTATACGTGGTGCGGCGTCCAGGCCTCCTGTTCCTGGGGATCTTCGCGCTTGTCAGCGTTGCAATCACCCTGCGGAAGATGGTACGTGCAATGCGCAAGCGCGATGTGCGGGAGATGCGAACCGTCCTCGTCCTCCTCTCAGTCACTCTCGCCCTTGCCCTGTCTATATTGGGCGTGCCGTTCCTCGACGCCCTTTTCGACGATCCTTACTTCCCGCCGCCCGGCGGTTGACGCGCCCTGCAGGCACAGCAAATCAACTGGCGGTTGATGCATCCCGGCGAGACTTTCTGTATTCCGGCGAGACTTTCTGCCGATCCCGACGAGAGCAGGACGTTCATCGGCGATTCGGGTGATCCTGATGATCTTCGCGACCCTGGCGACCCCGGCGATCTTCGCGACCTTGGTGACCCCGGCGATCTTCGCGACCTTGGTGACCCCGGTGATCCGATCCCTCGAATGTCACTTCGTCAACGGAAAGAAGATTCACGCGGACCGCCGGCAGGGAGATCGGCGCGAAGACTTCGAAAGGGCCTCGGATCTCGGACCCAGAGAGTTCTCCCGCAGTTCGGAGGAGCACTGCGCCGTTGACGCATGGTGAAGAGGTCTTATAGCGTCGCCGCATGACGGAAAAACAAGAAAAAGAGCTCCGCGAACAGCAGCCATCATGGACTGCGCGGCGGATCCGCGCCCTTTCCGTAGCGGGCGTCTTCATACTTGTCGGCGCGGCGGTATCCGGCGGAGTCGCCATTTTCACGTGGCCGTACAAAGACCTTTGCCCCGAGGGCGGAGAGTGCAAAACTCTTGTGTGGCGCCCGGGCCTTCTGTTCCTGGGAATCTACGCCCTCGCGTGCGCCGCGATAACCCTGTGGAAGATGATCCGTGCGACGCGCAATCGCGAAGTGCGCCAGCTCCGAACCGCCCTCGCCCTCCTCGCAGTCACTTTCTCCCTGATTCTGACCGTCTGGGGCACGTTGCTCATCGACAATTCTTCGTACAAACGGCACGAGTACCGGCCTTCCAGCGACGATCCTTGCGAAGTCTATGACTGCAACCCGTCTAGCTCCACTCCGCCGACGGAGGGAAGCTCCAAATGAGGGCTTCCGTTCGGGCAACGGCATTTCACGCGTGGTGGCGTCACTCCAGGCCAAGCCAACAGTCAATAGGCGTGCAACCGGAAGATCACATGCGCGAGTCGAAGGTCAGAAAGACGGCGGCAAAATTGACATATGAACGCCAGGGAAAGTGGCAAGCAGCATCATTATCGAAACCGAATTATGGATGTACAATGTACGTACACGAAAGGAGTTTCCATGCCGACAACCGCCAAAACACGTCGCATCAACCTTCGCGCCAGCGAACGACAAGAGGCGGCGATACGCCATGCAGCTGAGTTAAGCGATTCGACGGTTTCAGAGTTCATTTTGAGAAGCGCTGTCGAGCACGCCGAACGAGTGCTCGCTGACCGCCGTTGGTTCACGCTCTCCGACGAGGAGTACTCGCTCTTCCTAGAAGCACTTGACTCACCGGTCGAAACCGCCAAGTTACGGCGACTATTTGAACGTGAAAGCCCCATTGGCTCCGAAATCACGTTGCGCGACGATTCATGAACGCAACGCTGCTAGCACCGCGCCGCCTGCAGAAAGAGGATTCGCGTAAGGGCTTCAAATCGGGCGCTGACGAGCTCGACACGTGGTTTGAGAAGTTTGCATGGGAAAATCAACGGAACAACAATGCAGTGACCTACGTCGCATGCACCGATAAGCGTGTTGTGGGTTATTACGCGCTAGCCGCGGGCGGCGTGAGCAAGGCAAGCGTTGACGAGCATTTCGCTATGCGTCGCCCGAGTGACATTCCATGCATATTGCTCGCCAGGCTCGCAGTCGATGAACGTGCAACCGGACAAGGAATCGGGATGGCAATGCTACAGGACGCTCTTCGAAGAGCACTGGCAGCAAGCGAGTCCCTCGGTGCAGCATGCGTTCTCATTCACTGCCGTGACGCCGTGGCGAAGTCCTTCTATATGCACCATGTGGACGCGCTCGCCTCGCCAGCCGACCCGCTCCAGCTCATGGTTCCAATGAAGCGCATCGAGGCGCTGCTGGTTGAGCAGGGACAGGATGGCGGATAGAGGCCGGGCACCGATACGTTTCCACCTTGCCTCACACAAAGCAGCGAAACCACGCCCCACATGCTTCCACGCGTCTGCACACGCCCCCGCCGCACGCGCCAGCAGTTTCCCTTTTGCCCTTACACCCGCTTCGGAAACCGCAATTTCCTGTCAAGATCCGCACGCTCTTCGCTCAAACTCCGTAAACAACCTACTGTACTGTCTGCAAATCCTCCACTTCAGCATCTGCAAACACCTCATTTCATTTTCTGCAGAATCCTCAGTTGAAGCCCTGCGGATTCCCCAACAGAGCCACCCCGCGACCCAAACTTGCATATAGACTGGCGCCATGGACACCAGCAAAGTCACCGGAATCAGCTATTTGCCGCGCGCCGTGGACCCGCTCATGATTCGCGTGCTTGACTCAGCTGGTGCGGCCATTCTGGAAGGCCCTCGTGGCTGCGGCAAAACCATGACGGGCCTTGCACACGCGTCGTCCTACACACTGCTAGACACACCAGAGGCCCAAACTGCGGCCGAGATCGATCCGCGTCTGCCGGTGTTCGGGGGATCCTAACGCCCTCTCAATGAACGACAACCTATACCCTTAGTATAAGATAGTGTCCACCAAACTAGGAAGTATAGATAGCTTAACTAACTCAGCCATTAAGTTTCAGCCATTAATTAAAGTCATATGTAAGCAAAACTCATAAAAATTTAAAATATGTGAAAATGCAAAAGTTTTCCGTCAATACAAGCAGAAGGGTATAGACTTACGAAGTCCACCATTACCAAGTAACTTTGAAAGAAGAAATGAAACACCTCTGGGTCTTATCGCTAGACGTAATTTATTCTATTACCCTAGGAGTTCTTGGAGGGGTCTTTCTGAAGGCTTCATACACTCTAGTCCATTCTAGGTGGCCAAAGTCCTATACATATTCTTTCACATCATATAAATTAACTAGGGTAAACTTGGTGGCGTTTGCTTCTTTCTATTTTTTCCCTCCTTATTTTACATGCCTAATAGTTTATAAAATTGCCAGTCGTGAGAATCTCATCGCGTGCTTGGTGCTCATCACATGTGTCACATACTTTATTTGCACTACATTTCGTCAAGCAATCATAGAGGACCTCCACTCAGATTCTTCAAGGAAGTTCATTAACGTAATTTTTGATTTATCTAAAGTTTTTACATCTATTCTCGCTGCTGTATTGGCCTATTTAAGCTCTCGGTTGTTCTGGATAGTACCTGAACCAAAAGACTTTATTAATACCATTTGGACAGCTATATTTGCGACTGTCTTTTTCTTTTCGGCAGAACAGTGGTCTAGTGGCAGCGGGAAAGACAGCGAGCCGTTACTGTATCGACTTTCTAACACAGTAGACATGGATCAAAAAGTTAAACTATGGAGATGTATCAAAAAGGATGTTGGTGAGAAGTCGTGGGACTATCTATTTGCGGCAGCAGACAATTTTGGCATTTACACGCCTCTACTCCTAGGGATTGTCGGCGTCGAAGTTATAGAAAGGCCTCGTTGGTTTCGTCGTTTTGAAAGGGTTTTTGGTTACTTCAACTTTGGGTTGCACGAATTTACGTACGGAATTACTCAAGAACATTCAAAACGACCAATTAGCGACCGTCATGCAATTGATTTGACATGCCGCTGGTTAAAGAAAGAGAACTTAACGGATGAGCGAATGTGCATACTTTTTCAGAACGTGGACACCCACTTTAAAGCTTCACAAACTGAGGAGTTAGTTGCAATAATGAATAAGAGAAATCCCGATAGCTTGTATGGAGAGAATGTGATTGAAGTAGCCTGTTCTTGTGTCGATAATTATACGACATTACGATATATCGGATGAGGTGCTTTTCAGACAGTTTGAAATCAACCCCTTTTTCAGCAAAAACTATCATAGCGTACCAGTACTCGCTCTAGTACTCGCTACCGAGGGCGGTGGCTTATGTAGGTCTGCAGCGGCAAGAACTGTCACACGGTTAAAAGAAGGGATTTCCCGTACAGCGCTTTCTGTCGGGTAGTGCCATTTTATACCAAACCTGGCCAAAAGTGCCTTACTGGCTCCATGCTGGCGACATAAGCGATGTTGACGGAGGACGTTTTGAGTGGCTAAAGCGGATGTGGATACTTAAGGAAAGACACTATATGCGAGCAAGTTGAGGAACGACAATATGGGTATTAGAAAGGACTGCCGATGCGCTGGAAAAGGGACCATGTCCTTGCACTAGGTCCGCGACAGTCACGCGCCCTAACGATCGAATTACCTGTGTGCACAACGGCGACATATCGTTGACGTCGAACCCAGGCGCTCCCCCGCCCGGTGCGTTGATTGGCAAGCTCGGAACTATGCCCGTCCCTGCGACCTCGCTCGCCCTGCTGCGTCAGAAGAAAAAGCTGATAATCGTTGTCGGTCCATCCAAGGCCTCGACTCGCTTTGATGACGTTGGCAATGCGCTTGTCACGCGAGGATCCTGACCTGAACCGAGGCTCAATCTCCTCTGGAGTCCACGGGACATGATCGATGCGCTCTAGAATCTTGGGCACTTCGCGTTGCAGAGCGCCGTCGGAGTAGAAGCCCATGTGGCTCACCCGCCGGAAGGAACGGCCGGATTAGATATAAACACCGTGTCCCTGGTAGAAAGTCCATGAATCCTTTGCCAGCACTACGACGGTCATCAGCTCAGATTCGAAGCAACCATGTACTCGTTAAACCGCTCCTGGGTGACCCAACCAGTTAGATCCATACCACTCTTCCTCAAACGTCGTCCGTTCTGGGCTATACTGTGTTACGTAAGCGCCCTAGAACGGCCTCTGGTCCTTTTGCAGATTACGCCGCTAGGGCGCCTTCATGCCCTTGGCCAAGAGGCTTTCCGCGCTTGGGTCACACATTGAACCGGAACTCGACGACGTCGCCGTCGGCCATGACGTAGTCCTTGCCCTCCATGCGGACGCGTCCGTGGGCACGCGCCTCGGCGAGGCTGCCGTACTCGACCAGGTCGTCGTAGCTGACGATCTCGGCCTTGATGAAGCCGCGCTCAAAGTCGGTGTGGATCACTCCGGCGGCCTGCGGCGCGGTCCAGCCCTTGTGGATCGTCCAGGCGCGCGATTCCTTCTCCCCCGCCGTCAGGTAGGTCTGCAGGCCGAGGGTGTCGAAGCCGACCCGCGCCAGCTTGTCGAGCCCGGCCTCGTCCTGCCCAGAGGCCTCGAGCATTTCCCGGGCCTCGTCGGGCTCCAGCTCCACGAGCTCGGCCTCGAACTTCGCGTCGAGGAAGATCGCCTCGGCCGGCACCACGAAATCGCGCAGCTCGGCCTGCATGGCCTCGTCGGCCAGGCCGGCGTCGTCGGTGTTGAAGACGTAGATGAACTTCTTCGTGGTCATCAAGCCGAAACCGCGAAGAATGGCGGGGTCGAGGTCCGTGCCGTGCGCCGAAAGCACCTTTCCCTGCTCGAGCAGCTCGAGGGCGGCCTTAGCCGTCTCCAGAACCTCCTTGGGCGTCTTCTTACCGGTGACTTCTTTGGTCAGGCGCGGGATCTGCTTCTCGAGCGTTTGGACGTCAGCCAAGACGAGTTCCGTGGTGACGGTTTCGATGTCGTCCTTCGGGTCGACGCGGCCTTCAACGTGGACGACGTCGGGGTCGGCGAACGCGCGCGTGACCAGGCAAATCGCGTCGGCCTCGCGGATGTTGGCCAGGAACTGGTTGCCCAGGCCCTCGCCTTGAGAGGCGCCGCGCACGATCCCCGCGATGTCGACGAAGCTGACCGTGGCGGGCACGACCTTCGCCGAGTGGAACAGCTCGGCCAGCTTGTCCAGCCGCGCGTCCGGCAGCGGCACGACGCCGACGTTCGGCTCGATCGTGGCGAACGGGTAGTTTGCAGCCAGAGCCGTGGCGCGAGTGAGGGCGTTGAACAGGGTCGACTTGCCGACGTTGGGCAGCCCGGCGATTCCGATAGTCAATGACACGGATCGATTCTACCGGCACGCGAAGCCGCTCGCGCGGGCAAGCGGCACGAACGGCGATTGCCCCGCCTGGGCACCCGCCGCCGCCTCGCCTACATGTCCGCGATGGCCTCCGGAGATTCGGGCAGGATTTGGCCGCCGTCCACGACGATCGCCTGGCCCGTGATGTAGCGGGCGCCGTCGGAGGCGAGAAAGGCCACCGCCTCGCCGACGTCCCGCGGCTCGCCAAGGCATCCAAGCGGAACCGCGGCGGCCATCCGCCGCATGTACTCCTCGCCCAGCGCGACCAGGCCCGGCGTGACGACGTTGCCCGGCATGACCGCGTTGATCGTGATGCCGTCCTTCGCCAGCTCCATCGCCGCCGAGCGAACGAAGCCCATCTGCGCGGCCTTCGTCGCCCCGTAGTGCGACCAGCCCGGATATCCCGTGACGTTGCCTGTGATCGACGAGGTCACCACCACGCGTCCGCGCCCAGATTCTCTCAGCGCCGCCACAGCCGCCTGGACCATGTGAATCGTGCCAGTGACGTTGACGCCGAAGATCGCAGAAATGTCCTCGTCGGCCATGTCCGCAATGCGAACCTGCGGGTACACTCCCGCATTCGAGGCGAGCACGGACAGCCCGCCGAGGTCGCCCGCCGCGCGGGCCACCGCCTCGTCGCACGCTTGACGATCCCGCACGTCCAGCGGATATGCGGGAAAGCCGGCCGCACGGGCCTCCTCACATTCGGCGTCGGTCAAGCCGGTGACGGCGACCGCCGCGCCGCGTTCACGCAAAACCTCGGCGATCCCGCGTCCGATTCCGCTCGTTCCGCCCGTCACCAAGGCCGTGCGCCCTTCGAGCAAGCGGCCGCCCGACAACCGCCCGTCCATTGATTCGCTCATCGCGCCCTCCTTTGTTGCGCTTCGAGGATTGCCGCCTCACGAAGCTTGCCGCCCTTGAAGCTCGCTTTCCTTCGAGGACAGTCGCCCTTCGAAGATTGTCTCGCTTCCAGGCTACTTCTTATCCTGACTGGGGCGCGGGAAGGAGCCGGGAGTGCGGGGCGAACGATTCAGTCAATCGTCGAGGTTCGCCTGTCGGCCCTCAATGCGCGTCAGCGCCCTGCTCAATGCATGTCCCGGAAGTCTATTAGGCGCGAAAAGGCTCTGACAAAGACGCGATCCGACGGGAACGCGATGAGTCTGCGAGAAATCACATTCGAACGGCTTCGCAAGATAGCTTTGCCCATCTGTGCAAAATAGCTTTATGAGACACTCGGAGATTGCCATCCCTTTCCCAAGCGGAGTCTACGTACCCCTCCTCCTGAATCGTTGATTTTTCCTTGCTTTTGAGCTTCTAAGCCAGTTGGTTCGCCCAGCTGGCCGCGAAACGTGCGCACACGGCCACAGCAGCGACTAGAAAGAACTTTGCGCCGCACATCACCACATTTTTCCCGAACGGCACGCCACCCGCAGGCCGGCGGGCAACGTCCGTCGGCAACATCGCCCAGCCTCCGACGTCGGACGCCGTTACGTTTCCTACATTTTTCAATCGATCTTAAGCGCCTACAATTCCTTGAAAACAAAGGGGAAAGTCGAGCATATGGGTAGTAAAACACCCCCTGCACGGTTGCGTCGCGATAACATTCTTATAACAATGGTTTCAAAATAGCACGTGATTGAGTTGCAACCAAACTCATTCGAACTGCAACACCACGCAATGAGGGAGAACAATGAAACGAATCCACATCACGCTGCCGCGTCAGGTAACGGTTTCAGTCACTGCGGGTCTTCTTTGCATCAGCGCCCTCGCCGGGTGCCGAACGTCGGCGGACGAGCCGGGGGCATCGGCTTCGGGATCCACTGCGGCGTCGGAGGCGACGAGCACCCAGGCTCCGCAGGCGGACGGAGCGGGCGGCAAGAACGCGACGTCGGCGCCTGCCGATTCAAAGGATGCCGGAGGGAGCTCGCAGGCGACCGGAGGCGGCAACGGCGCGACGTCGGGCGGCTCCGCCGACAACGTCAATCAGGCGAACGCCGACCTCCCGGCGCCTTCAACCGGGAGCAAGCGGATCGGCAATTATGACGTCCCCAAGACGAACGTCGCCTGGGTGGCAACCGACGGCAAGGACTCCAACGACGGAACCGAGTCCAAGCCGTTCGCCACCTTCCAGAAGGCGCTCAGCACGGTGAAGGACGGCGGAACCGTCGTCGCGAAGGCCGGCACTTACCGGCCGGACCCGATCGACGTCACCAAGAAGAACATCACGATCCAGTCGGCGCCGGGGGCGACCGTTTGGCTCAAGGGAAGCGAGGTCGTCGACAAAGCCAAGTGGAAGAAGCAGGGCTCGGCTTGGGCGGCCACGGGCAACTTCCACAACTTCTGCACCGTCTGCACGGTCAACCAGGACCCCAAGCAGGAAGGCATGGCGGCCTACCCCGAGCAGGCTTTCATCAACGGCAAGGCGCTCCGCCAGGTCGCTTCCAAGGCCGAGGTGAAGGAGGGCACCTTCTACGTCGAGGACAAGACTCCTACGACCCTCAAGGACCCCAAGAACAACAGCAAGGGCTTCAACGTCGGCAAGCAGGACGCCATCACCTACTACGTCGGTTCGGATCCCACAAACGCAACCACCGAGGTTTCGAAGAACGCCAGGGCCATCACAGTCAGCGCCGAGGGCTTCAACCTCAAGGGAATCAACGTCGCCCAATACTCGCCGGTCCAGTCGTGGAAGCTCCAGAATGACCCCGTGTTCAAGGACAAGGCGGGCGCCGTCGCGGTCTTCATCGCCGGATCGAAGTCGACCGTCGTCGATTCGACCTTCACGCAGGTCTCGTCCGGCGGCGCATTGGGCTTCAGCGACTCGCACGGTTCGCGCGCGGTCAATAATCGCTTCGTCGACAACGGCGGCGGAGCCGCGGGCGCCAACCGTTCGGACGACATCGTCTACGAAGGCAACTACTTCTCCAACAACAACACGGCGAAGTTCCGCATCCACGATTGCTTCGCCTACTGCACGATCGCGGACATCAAGGTGACGCACACCAACAGAACCGTTTTCCGAGGCAACGTCGTGGATTACTCGGCAGCTCCGCGCGAGGCTTCCAAGGCGTCCGAACGAACGACGACCTTCCCGGCCTTCTGGTGCGACGAAGGATGCATCGATGCCAAAACGGTCAACAACTTCTTCACGAACGTGGGAACAGCCGTCTTCTACGAGGTTTCCAGCGGAGGGGTGATCGCCTCGAACGTCGTCGAAGGGTCGAACACCGGCATCTCAGTTGGCGGAACTGACAAGGTGAAGGTGTACAACAACACGGTATCGCGCACCTACCGTCCGATCTACATCTACGAGGACGCGCGGTACGACGGTTGCAACTCCCGCGAGAAGAACAGCGAAAAGTGCGTGTTCCCCGAAGAATGGTCAACAAAGCACCGTCTGAGCTGGAACACCACCGGCGTTGAGGTCTATAACAACATCCTCTCGTCCCGGGCTTCCAACGGCCCCAAGGACGCCACGAACGTTCCGCTGGCCATGCCTGTCTACCTTGACGGCGCCAAGAACACGAACGGCAAGGAAATCTTCTCGAATCAGATGTTTGCCGGCTTCGACTACAACGTCTATTACAGGAGCAACCAGTCCAACGAGCCGATCGTCATGAACTGGGACCTTCCGTCAAAGGATCCCCATGAGGGACCCATGGACGTCAAGTTCGCGAAGGCCGCCGACATCTCCAAGGATTCCAACGCGGGCAAGGCCGTCAAGGGGATCGAAACCCACGCTCTCGACACCTTCGGCTCCCGGGCGCAGAATCCCTACTTCGTCAAGGAGGCCGACTCTAACAGCGCCTACAACCAGAGCAACTACAGCCTCAAGGAAGGAAGCAAGGCCCGCGGCAGCGGCAAGCCCCTTCCCGAGGACGTCGCCAAGGCCATCGATCCGTCAGGCAAGACGGTTGCCGCCGGAAAGGCCGTGGACCGCGGCGCTCTGGTCAACGTCAAGATGAACGCGGCAAAGAAGTGACGACGCGTGGCCGGCAGATTGACGCGTCGCTGCGGATCGAAACGCGAGGCGATTCGACGAACGGCCAATTCGAACGGCTGCTCGTTTGCCGCCGAAAGCACATCGACGCCGAGTGAACGAATCTGACGGAACCCGCGGGCGCCGCACACTGTGAAGGTGTGCGGCGCCCGCTTTTTGACGCCTTCCTGCTCCGCGCCTTCGGCCGGAGCCTTCGCCGGCGCCTTCTTCGGGCGGTGGACCGACGCTCTTTCCCCGCACCGCGTTGCCCGCCGGTTTCTTTGTCCGACGACCGCCTATCGGCTCGTTTCGAGCGCTTTCGCTACGGCGACGTCGGGTGCGTCGCCGTAGTCGAGGCGATTCATGTAGACGTGCGCGACAGCGCCGAGAACCAAAGGCAAGAGAATGCCGAGACGCAGGCCCCACCCGTCGGCGATCACGCCGATGAGCGGGCTCGTCGCCAAGTTTCCCGCCCGCATGAGCCAGCCGACGAAGGTCAGCGCGCTTCCCTCGCGGAAGCCTGGCGCGGCGTCGGCCGCTGCGTAGACGGCGGGGACGATCGTGGCACTGCCGAAGCCCGCCAAAGCGAAGGCGGCGAGCGAGACCGCCGCGACGGGCGCAGCGGCAGCAGCCGCAAATCCGATGGCCGACAGGAGAAAACCAGCCCGGGCCACCGGGACCCGACCCCAGCGGTCGACCATCGGATCGCCCAGAATTCTCCCGACGAACTGCGCGGCGACCATGATGACGTAGGCGATTCCGGCGTCGGCGGCTTTCCACCCCACGGGGCCGGCGAAGAAGTTGGCGCTCCAGTCGTTGCCGACGATCTCGATCTGAATTCCGGCAATTCCTATGAGGGCGAGGGGAACCAAGGTCAGAAAACGAGCGCCGAGAAAACCGCCATGGGCGTGCTCCGCCCGGGCCCGCTGGGGGTCGGCGTCGTCGGGAAGCTCGGATAGACGGACGGCCGCAACGGCGACGCACAAAAGCGCGAGAGAGGCGCCTAGCGTGTGAATCCACAGGGGCACGCCCAAAGCCGCCAATCCCGTGCCGAGAAGGCCGCCTACAATGCACCCCGCGCTCCACAGAGCGTGGAGCGAATTGATGACGGTTCTCCCGTACGCCGCTTGAATCCGCATGGCATGGCGATTCTGTGCCATATCGACGATGGCGTCCGAAGCTCCCGCAATGAACAGGCAAGTCCCAAAAAACACGGGGCTTTTCAGTTCCACGGACACGCCGGCAAAGCCGATGGCCGCGACGAGCGCAACCGTCCACCACAGCGACGACGACAACGCCCCCATCTTGCGGATGAAGTAAGCAGGGAGGTTCGCCGAGCACATCGACCCCACGGCCGAAACGATTGCCAACACGCCGAACTCGGTGTTGGTCAAGCCCAAGGCGCTCTTCACCTCGGGAAACCGCGGCAGTATTCCCGCAAAGATCGCACCGTTGGTGAAGAAGAACAGGGAGATTCCTGCTCGCGCGCGTCTCTTGGCGGCGGATTGGCCTCGTTCAGCCAATCGACGCTTGCGGCCCGGTTTGGATGTCCGGCTCGTTTTCGTCGTCGGGTTCGCTTCCGACGCTCGACTTGGTTCGGACATCGGGTTCCGGTCCGGCGTCGGTCCTTGCCCCGGCGCCCGACGATCGCGGCTGCGTTCCTTCACGCGCCGATTGTATCGAGGGCGCGCGTGGCGCGAGCGCCGTTCGACTAGCCGAGCGACAGGCTGCCTCTGGGCTGAACGCGACCGTTCCGTCGAGCGGATCTCGGACGACGGCGGCCGGGCGTCTGCCCGGAGGCGGAGACGACCGGCCGAAAAGCGTCGGAGACTCGTGCGATGATCGATTCATGCAGATTCCAGCATTGCTCCTCGTGCTTCTCCTTCTTGCCGTTTTCGGTTCTGGATTCGGCCTCGGCCACTACGTTTCGCTGGACCGAAGGCGCAGTCAAAACGATGAGGACTCCTCGCATCACAGGGCGGAGCTCGGGCTGGCCCAGGCGGACGCCACGCGATGGCAGGCGGCGGCCGCCGAAGCGACCGGCCGAGCGGACGTGCTCGAACGCGAAAACGTCGAGCTCTCCCAGCGAGCCAGAAACGAGCAGGCTCTCCTGAGGATGATCGAACCGCTGTCCGCGAGGCTCAAAGACATGACCGAGAGGGTCGCATCCATGCAGGCCAAGCAGGCTGCGCAGGATGCGGCTGTGCGCGAGCAGCTTTCGGCGACGGCCTCGGCTCACCGGGAACTCGCCCGGGAGACGACGTCGCTGCGTGCCGCCTTGACGTCCGTCTCCTCGCGGGGAACCTGGGGCGAGGTGGAACTGCGGCGCATCGTCGAGTCCGCGGGGATGCTCAAGCACACCGACTTCTCCGAGCAACAGAACGTTGCGACGACGAACGGGGCCGGCGCGTCCGCAGCGCGCCCCGACATGACGGTGCATCTTCCGGGAGGCGCGCACATCGCCGTCGACGCGAAAGTTCCCCTCACGGCGCTGCTCAAGGCACAGGAGATCGAAGGAACCGACCAGTTTTCCGAGGCTCGGCGTTCGGAGCTCGTCGCCGAGCACGCGCGGGCGGTTCGGGCTCACGTCAAAGAGCTCGCCAAACGCGACTATCCTGCCGAGTTTCCGGGCTCCCCCCGGATCACCGTCATGTTCCTCCCAACGGAGTCGCTTTTGTCGCAAGCCTTGGCCGACGATCCGACCATTCTGGAAGACGCTCTCAAATCCGGAGTCGCTCCGGCCACTCCAAGCTCCCTCCTCGCGCTCCTGCGGTCCGTGGCGGCAGTTTGGTCCTCGGCCCGGGTGACCGAGGAGGCTCAGGAGATCCTCGCCCTCGGCCGCACCCTCGTCAAAAGGATCGGGACGGTGGCCAACCACGTCGACAAACTCGGGGGCTCGCTGCGTTCGGCCGTCAGCAACTACAACAAGACGATCGCTTCGCTCGACAGCAGGCTGATCCAGGCGGCGAACCGATTCGAATCGATCGAGACGAGCATCGAAACGCCGCAGACGCTCGACGGCGAATCCGCGCACGTCCGCTCGTTCACCGCTACGGGAATCATCGACGAACTTGAAGATTAGGCAGCGGGCCTGGTCAGAGGTACTTGCTCGCCTCCCGAACGGCGAGGGCTGCCATGTCCCGCCTGTGTTCCGCGATGAATGCGCGGACCCACTCGGGATCCGTTTTCGAGTAGTCCCGCAGCGCCCAGCCTATGGCCTTGTCGATGAAAAACTCTCCCGAGCCGAGGTTGGCCTCGATGATAGACGAAAGCAGTTCGACGTCGGTGCTTTCTTTGCGTTGAAGCTGATGGTCGATCGCCAAACGTCGCACCCACATGCTCTCGTCGCGCGCCCACTTCAGGATCAGCTCGCGGCCCTCGCACGAATGTGCCTCGGAGGACCGTGCAACGACGCTTCCCACCGTCGCGTTGAGCGAATCGACCGTGTCCCACCACGGCTTCGTCACGGCCAGGCCGCGGATCCTCGGCAGGTCCGCGACGGTCAGAAGACGGTTCACCTTCCTCAGGTAGTCGGCGGCGACGTACTGGAACTCGCGCTCCTCGGCCCGCCAACAGACATCGACGAAATCCCAGTCGAGAAGGCACTCCTTCTTTGCGGCGTTCAAGAACGGCCTCGAAATCTTGCGGCGAGCCGGGGTTTGCACGCCGAGGTAGCGAAACTGGTCGCGCATATAGGCCGCCATCTGCGCGGCGCGTTCGCCGTCGGCGGCAGCCCTCAAATCCGCGAACAAGCGGCGAGCGAGCTCTGCCGTCTCCGGCGTCGGGCTCGCGGAACGTTCCCCTTTCACTGCGAAACGCCCGTCCTCTCCGTGCGCTCACGCACTCTTCCGGCGCGTTCACGCACCTTGTGGGGGCGGTCCGGCTGGACGCCCGTCGCTTTGAGATCGGCGCGAAGATTCTTCGGCAGGGAGAAGCGGATGTCTTCGGAGGCAGTCTGCACCGGGTCCACCTGAGTGAAGCCGATCTCTGCCAAGCGCTCGACGACGTCGCGCACAAGAATCTCGGGGACGGAGGCGCCGGACGTCAATCCGACGGTCTGCACCCCCTCCAGCCATTCGTCTCGCACTTCCTCGGCGCGATCCACGCGATACGCCTTGCCGGCGCCCGCTTCGAGGGCCACCTCGACCAGTCGCACGGAGTTCGAGGAATTCGCGGACCCGACGACGATGACCGCGTCGCATTCGGGCGCCATAGCCTTGACCGCGCCCTGGCGGTTCTGCGTCGCGTAGCAGATGTCGTCCGAGGGCGGATCGACGAGGTTCGGGAACCTCTCGCGCAGGCGCCTGACCGTTTTGAGCGTCTCATCGACCGAAAGGGTGGTCTGGGAGATCCACACGACTTTGTCGGGGTCCCGCACCTCGATGCCGTCGACCTCTTCCGGCCCGTTGACGACCTGAATGTGTTCGGGGGCCTCGCCCTGGGTGCCCTCGACCTCCTCGTGGCCCGTGTGGCCGATGAGCAGAATGTCGTAGTCGTCCTTGGCGAAACGGACGGCCTGCTTATGGACCTTCGTCACCAGAGGGCAGGTCGCGTCGATCGTCTGAAGGCTGCGCGCGGCGGCCTCTGCGTGAACCGCCGGCGAGACCCCGTGCGCCGAAAAGACGACCCGTGCGCCTTCGGGGACCTCCTCCGTCTCGGAGACGAAAATCGCCCCCCTTCGCGAAAGGGTCTCCACAACGTACTTGTTGTGGACGATCTCTTTGCGGACGTACACGGGAGCTCCATAGAGCTCGAGGGCCTTCTCGACGGCGTCGACCGCGCGATCGACGCCCGCGCAGTACCCCCGCGGCGTGGCGATGAGGATCCGGCGCCCGTCCTTTCCGGGAACGGAGGGGATCCGGTCGGGGAAAGCCGAGGCTCCCGCAAGGGAAACCGCCTTCTCCCCTGGAGTGGCCGACGCTTGTTGATCATTCACGTGTCTAGGGTAGTGCGCCGCGGATATCGAGCGCGAGATGAGCGGAATGGGAACTAGGGCACAGCAAAGAATGGGAACTAGGGCACAGCCCCGCGCTTCGTGCCTGTGAAAAAATTTCGTTATGGCGCAAAAAATTCCGGTGCCGGAGGAGCTTCCCCAGCTTGCCGCCCAGACCACCCCCGATCGGCCGTGGCCGCTGCGCGTGCTGTCGATGAAGATTCGGGAGTACGTCGCCGCCATGTCACGCCTGTGGGTCGAGGGAGAGGTCATCACGCTTCAGCGCCGCCCCGGGGCAAAAGTCCAGTTCTTCACCTTGCGCGACCTCGAAGCCAACGTTTCTATCACGGTCAAGATCATGGCCTACCTTCTTCCCGCGACGATTGAGCCCGGCAGCCGGGCGGTGGTGTGCGCCAAACCGGACTTTTACGAGGTCAACGGCAGCCTTTCGCTGTGGGCGGACGAGGTTCGCCCCGTAGGGTTGGGCGACATTCTGGCCAGAATCGAACAGCTGAAATCCCGGCTCGCCGCCGAAGGGCTGTTCTCAGCCGAGCGCAAAACAAAGGTTCCTTTCCTTCCCGGGAAGATCGGGCTCATATGCGGGCGCAACACCAAAGCGCGCGAGGACGTCCTCGTCAACGTCCTCGGCCGCTGGCCTGCAGCGCGGTTCGATGTGCGCGAGGTCAGGGTGCAAGGAGAAGGCGCCGTCGAAGCGATGATCGAGGCGCTGGAGTCACTTGAGGAAGCACCCGGCGTCGACGTCGTTGTCTTCGCACGCGGCGGGGGGAGCGTTGAGGATCTCCTTCCCTTCTCCGACGAGAGACTCGTGCGCGCGGTCGCAAAGGCAAAGAAACCGGTCGTTTCGGCGATCGGGCACGAGGGCGACAGCCCCATCCTCGACCTCGTCGCAGACCTGCGGGCATCGACGCCCACCGACGCGGCAAAACGCATCGTCCCCGACGTCGCCGAAGAGCTGGCGACGATCGCCGAGGCGGCCCGTCGCGGCCGATCCGCCGTGCAGGCGGGCCTTGACCGGGCGCAAAGCGAACTCGACTCCATTCGCGCGCGGCCCGCTTTGGCCTTCCCCGAAACGATCGTCGACATGCGCGAAGAAGACTTGCTCTCCCTTACCCGATGGATGCGGACGCACGTCGATCGCGCGATCGCAGACGCGGCGGGCGAACTCGCCGCAGCCGTCGCAAACCTGCGGGCTCTCTCCCCCCGGGCCACCCTCGACCGCGGGTATTCAATCCTGCTCTCTGAAGGGTCCGTCGTTTCAAACGCCGCGGCCGCCCGCAAAGGCCAAGAGGTTGAAGCGATCCTCGCGCGGGGCCGTCTCGTCCTCGCCGTCGCGGCCGTCGCCGAACAGGACGGGGCCGTCGCCGAAGAGGGCCTCGCAGTCAACCAAGACAATCTCACCGCAGCTGCTCCACAAGGAGGAAAGCATGCCCAAGAAGAACGCCCTTGACGGAGAGGGCGCCGACGCCGAGTCCCAACGCGAAGAGGGCGGGCCCCGCGAAAGGGGCGGACCGCAGCGCGAAGCAGGCGTCCGCGGCGAAAGCCATGGCCGCAACGACGGGCCCCTCGAGGGCATCGACGCCATCAGCTATGAGGAGGCCAGGTCTCGGCTCGTCGAAATAGTCGTCCGCCTCGAACAGGGGTCTATACCCCTCGAGGAGTCGCTCCGACTGTGGGAAATCGGCGAGCAGCTTGCGCGGCGCTGCCAAGACTGGCTCGACGGCGCCCGCGAGCGCCTGGCCGCCGCGCGCGGCGCGCCAGAGGCCGAGCAGCCCGGGGGCGATTCGACGGCTGGTCAGGACAAATCGGGGACAGGCCAAGGAGAGTCGGCGGACGGCCGACCGGCGCGAAGAGCGTCAAACGTCGAAGGATCCGAACGCGGATCAGGCAGGGAGAAACAATGAGCGTGCTCCTCATTGGCGAATCGCTCATCAACAAGATCACGGCGCCGGACGGCTCAACCCGCCTCACGCCCGGCGGCTCGATGCTCAACGTGGCCATCGGCCTGCGGCGCTTGGGCCGCACAACCCGCCTGGTGACCGACTTCGGATTGGACGCCAACGGGCGGATCCTCGCCGATTACGCCGCCTCCAACGGCCTGGAGCTTTGGCTTCGCGCCGACGGCGAGCGGACCAATCCGACGTCGGTCAGCCACGTGAGCCTCGACGCATCGGGAAGCGCAAGCTACTCGTTCGACTTTACCTGGGACATACAGGACAAACCCTTCTCCGGCGCCTGCAAGCTCGACCTTGACCTCCTCGACCCTGAGTCCCTGGCTTTCGGCTCGGCCGCCTGCCACCTCCAGCCGGGCGCCGCAAAGGTGCGCAACTGGGTCGAAGAACTGCGCGAGAACGTCACGGTCTTCTACGATCCGAATGTGCGCCCGGCCCTTCTGGGAGACATTCGCGAGGCGCGCGCCGTCGTCGAGAGCTTCGCCGGGTACGCCGACGTCGTGAAGTCCTCCGACGAGGACATCGCCCTCGTCTACGGACCGAACGCTAGCATCGAAGAGGTCGCCGGCCGATGGCTGGAATTGGGCGTTCTGCTGGCGGTCGTCACGTGTGGAAGCGAGGGAGCGCTCATGTATTCAGCCACCGGCGAAACGATTCACATTCCTGCGCGGCAGGTCGACGTCGTCAACTCCTCAGGCGCCGGCGACGCCTTCTTCGCCGCGCTCATCGACGGGCTCACGCGCATCTCTCTCAGCGGCGCCGCCAATCGCGATCGGCTGGCGGCGATTTCGCCGACGAATTTGGAGACTCTCGGCGCATACGCAACCGCCGCCGCTTCCATATCCGTCTCCCGCCCCGACGTCAATCCGCCCACGCGCGAGGAACTGGCTCTCGCCTACGACGCCTACAGCTTTTCGACATTCGCCGAAGCCTGACAGGGGCTTTTCGCGCAGAGCCCCGCCAAAAACTCGTCGTCGAGCGCGGGGCCGAGCCGGCCTCTGCCGCGAGCCGCTCCCACTCGACGTCGGCCTCGGGATCCCTCGACGTCGGCCTGCCCCGCGGCCGTTCCCCGGCAGCCTCGAGCGCCACACAGATAGGGCAGATTTGCCTTCACGAACCGCCTTGCGCGCTAGATAACGATCTGATAACATCTTGAAACAGTTAGATAACAGCTATGTTGTGGGAGCCGGAACTCGGCACCGGCTCCCACAGCGAAAAATCTCGGTGGGGATCGAGATCATATGAGCGTTGCTAAATAGGCGCGCCGAGGCATCACACACACGCTAAAGCCGTGGGCCGCGAAAGCGGCCCACGGCTTTGCGCTATATGCCCAGTCCACTCAAGCCTCGCCCCCAGGCTCGAGCGTTGCTCCAGGGCTCGGGCCTTGCTTCAGCGCTCCAACGTCGTTCCGGGATTTCGGCCCCTTCGGAGCCATGCCCCAATTCGCCGCAGCCCGGCCAACGCCCGCCTGCGGCCGGGGTTCGGCCCGCGCCGTCGCTAAAAACTCCGCTTCCGGCTCACCTTCCCAAACGCCGCTCGCGCTGCGTGTAATCGCGCAGCGCTCGCAGGAAGTCGACCTTTCGGAAATCGGGCCAATACGCCTCGCAGAAGTACAGCTCGGTGTGAACCGTCTGCCACAGCATGAAACCGCTCATGCGCTGCTCGCCCGACGTGCGAATGACGAGGTCGGGGTCAGGCTGGCCCTTCGTGTAGAGATGGTCCGTGATGTCGTCGACCTTGATCGAGCGGGCCACCTCGGCGAGAGTCTTGCCCGACGTCGCCTGCTCAGCCAGAAGCGAACGCACGGCGTCGGTAATCTCCTGGCGCCCTCCGTAGCCGACGGCGATGTTCACCTGCATCCCCTTCACGTCGGAGGTTTTCGATTCGGCCGCCTCCATGCGGGAGACGAACGGCTCGGGAAGCATCTGCAGGTTGCCGACCGTCTTCAGGCGCCAGGTGTGAGCGGCGGCCAAGCGCTCGACCGCCGCGGCGATGATCTCCAAAAGCGTGTCGATCTCTTCGCGCGCCCGCTTGAGGTTGTCCGTCGACAGCAGCCACAGCGTGACCAGTTGGACGCCGACCTCGTCGCACCACGTAAGGAACTCGTTGATCTTGTCGGCCCCGCGCCTGTGGCCAAAAGAGGCGTTGCGCCCCAGCTCTTTCGCCCACCGCCGATTTCCGTCGAGCATGACCCCGATATGACGCGGCAAATCAGCGGACCCCAACCCGCCCATGAGCCTGCGCTCATACAATCTGTACAACAATGCCGACGCGGCCACCTTCAACCTCCTATTGACTCGGTGAGACTAGCCTAGGTGACGCCGATCGCACATGCACGCGAAAGCTCAAGCTGCCGCCTAAAATGGCAGAGACGGATAGGAGTGGCATCATGACTTCAGCGGCTGTATCGCGCAGGGAGCGGCGCAGTCTTCTCGCTTCCCTGCCCAAGCCGAAGGCGCGGGGATGGATTCACGCAATCACCGCGCCGCTGGCGCTGGCCAACGCGATCGTCTTGATCGCCCTCGCTCCGACGACGGGGATGAAACTGGCGTGCCTGGTATTCGGTGTCTCTTCGGTTGTGCTCTTCGGGCATTCCGCCGTTTACCACCTCGGGAAGTGGTCTGCGAAAATCGAGCTTCTTCTGAAGAGGATGGACCACTCCAACATCTTCCTCCTCATCGCGGGAACCTACACGCCGCTGACGGTTGCAATGCTTGCGCCGCGGACAGCCGCTTGCGTGCTGACAATCGTGTGGGCAGGCGCCCTCGGCGGGATCTTCCTCGCCGTTTTCAAACCCGACGCCCCTAGGTGGCTCTCGACGTCGCTCTATCTTCTGCTCGGCTGGATCGCCGTGTGGTTCCTCCCCGAGTATTGGACGGCAGGCGGCCCCGCCGTGGTCTGGCTGATCCTCGCAGGAGGGATCGCCTACTCCGTGGGGGCCGTTTTCTACGGCCTGCGGTGGCCCAATCCGTGGCCTCGCGTGTGGGGTTTCCACGAGTTCTTCCACGCGTGCACGCTGCTGGCTTACACCTGCCAGGCCGTGGCCGTCTGGTTCGTCGTCATGGCGGTGAAGTAAAAGCGACGCGGCGTTCATCGGCTCCACCTGGTAGGGTGAGCATCGGCTTACCCGCTTCCCGCGGGCACAACTTTTCTTTGAGCGGGGATCCCGCGCGTCGTCTAAGCAAGGACGGCGTGCGTCTTCGCACATTCAATCGTCGGTCGGTGCGCGTACGCGCACCGACCATCGTTAAGGAGAACACATGGCTGACGAAAGCAAGAGAGCGTGGCTCTCTCCAGAGTCGTACGAGCGCCTTCGGGCCGAGCTTGAAGAGATGACCACCGTCCGCCGCGCCGAGATCGCACGCAAGATTGAAGCGGCGCGCAACGAGGGAGACCTTCGAGAGAACGGCGGCTACCAGGCTGCACGCGAAGAGCAGTCGAAGCTGGAAGGTCGCATCGCCGAGCTCACGCATCTGCTCGAGAATGCAACGGTTTCCGAGCCGCCCGCGGCCACAGAAGTTCAGGCCGGGGTGATCGTCACGGCGAAGATCGCCGGCGAGGAGGAGCGCTTCCTTATAGGCTCCCGCGAGGCCTCCGACCATTTGGACATCGAAATCTACCCCGAGTCCGCCCCGCTTGGAAAGGCCATTCTCGGTCTCAAGGAAGGCGAGTCCACGAAGTTCGCCACGCCGACCGGGCGGAAGATCTCGGTTGAAATCGTCAAAATCGAGCCTTTCGAGGGGTGAAGATGTTTCTTTGGGACTCTTCCGACAGGCAAACGCCGGTGACGCCGGAGACCACGCTTGCGGGACGCGATGCACCGGTTCTCCCTTCTCCCGCGCCCCATGCCGTCCTTGGAACCGACATTCTGGCCGAGCCCGGGCCGGATCAGGAAGTTCTTTACCTTGCTTCCGGATGCTTCTGGGGCGCGGAGAAGCTCGCGTGGGAGCTCGGCGCCGATGCGACTGCGGTCGGCTACATGGGCGGTTTCACGCCTAATCCGACGTACGAGGAGGTGTGCACGGGCAAGACGGGTCACGCCGAAACCGTGCGCGTTCTCTATACGCCTTCACGGCTGCCGACCGAGCGCCTTCTCCAGGCGTTCTTCGAGTCCCACGATCCGACGAGCCTCAACCGCCAGGGAGGGGATATCGGCACCCAGTATCGCAGTGCGATCTTTCCGACGACGCCGCAGCAGGAGGAACTTGCCGGGCGAATGATCGAGGCGTATCAAGAAGTTCTTGAAAACAACGGATTCGGGAAGATCGTCACGGAGGTGAGGTCGGCTCTGGAAACCACTCCGTTCTATCCCGCCGAAGACCGCCACCAGCAATACCTGTACAAGAACCCGAATGGCTATCAATGTCACGCCCGCACCGGAATGGCATGCCCTCTTCCAGGCTCGGGGCCTGTCGCCACGGTCGAGTAAACCGGCTCACGCTCCGCGATCTTCTTCAGATTCCGCGTCGCCCGCTTTCACCGCCGTCCCTTGATGGTTAGAGGGCCGTCCATCGGCCGGCGGCGTCACGCCCGTACACGAAACCGGAGGCGCCGATCTCCAGGAACTCCTCGGCCACGCACGCGTCGAAAGATTCCGCCGAATCGACAAGCTCCTTCCCACGGCGCAACGGCTCGCGCGCCCGCAATTGGGAGGCGACGTCTGCCGCGGCGATCTTGTTCTGAACCTTTGCGGGGCGCAGCTTCGGCGACGTCGGAGAAAACGCCTTCTCGTCCGAACAGCCCGAATCCAAGGGCGCAGCAGCTTCACCGAGCGCGCGCGGTCTTGACGAGCGCAGCTTCGATGAGGCTGGCCGCAGCCGCGTCGAGGTCCGCCATGTCGAGACGAAGGCGTTCTCCATCGCGGCTCTCGTCCCACGGGATGTATTCTCGGGCCTCGACTTCCGCCCATGTGGGCGGGACAATCCCTTCGAGGTCCGCGCTGCGCGAGACGACCCGGCGACGATGCTCGCTCCGATCGGCGAGAACGCATTCGACCGCGACCAGCTCGGCGCCCGTTCGAGCCGCAGCGTCACGCCACATGGCACGAGTCAGCGGCAAGGGATTGACGAGGTCGACGGCGACGTTCCTGCCGAGCTCCAGGTTCGACCGAGCAAGCCCGGCAACGGCTTCATACCCAAGGCCGCCGACGTCGACGTTGCTGCGAATGAGCGGAGCCTCAACCTCGTCGACGCGCAAGTAGACGCAACTCAATGGGGGAACGACGCGCCGAGCCAGGGTCGTCTTGCCCACGCCCGGCAAACCCGAGAGAACCAACAGGAGAGGTGGGCGACGCATGAGGCAAGCCTATCAACGGCCGGCCCGTGCGGAGCAGGCGGGGCGATTCGATTGGGCATCATGCCCGCGGCTGGACATCCGCGCCCGCATCGCGTGCCCGGTCCACGGCCGGCCGCCCACGCCTCGGCTAGTCGTCCATTTCCGCGCTGCGATGCCGCCGAGCATTGACCCTCTTGGCGATGTTCTCCACCGGGTTGATGCGGCCGCGGCGCTGGGCGAGATTCGCCGTTCCGGACCGGGCCTCCCGCGTTTGCGTGCGAGGGCGGTTGCGGGGCAAGGAAAGCGTGCGCAAGTCGAGTCTGTGAAGCACCTGCTCAACGGTGCCGACGTCGACCGTGGGATCGTTGCGGGCCTCGAGGATCTCTGCTCGCGCAGCCTCCAAAGCGACGGATTGCGCGCCGATCACCAGGTTTCTGATCTCGGAGGCAGAGCGAATCGCAGTGTCGGTCAGTTCGCTTCCTCCCACATGGTCCCACTGTTGGTCGGATTCGAGGCGGATCTTGATGCGATCGGCCCACTCGCGCAATTCCTCGCGTTGGGAGATCGGGAAGTCCTGGTTCTCGAAGTAGTGCTCGAGGGCGTTGTAGGCCGCGTGCTGCGCGCGATCGGCGAGTTCCGCGGCCTCCTCCTTGAGGCTGCTCTCGTCCTCGGCCAGATCTAGCACCCGAATGAGCCACGGCAAGAGAAGGCCCGCGGGAACCAGGGTGACAAACAGCACGACGGCGCCCACCACAACCGCGAAACTCCTGAACTCGCGATTCGACGGGCCTCCCCACTCCGGCAACGAAAGCGCAAGCGCCAACGTCGCCAGCCCGCGCATCCCACACCACGTGAGCACCAGGCAGTCGCGCCAGTTTCTCGGCACCCCTCCCCCGCCGCCGACGCGAGCGACCCACCGCAACACCCCCATGGCCAGAAAACGAACGAGGATCACCAGGCCGACGACGACGAAGGCCAAGGGAAGGTAGCCCGCGATGTCATCCCACCCTTCGTCGGAGACGACTTGCCTCAGCTCGGATCCCACCAAGCCGAAAGCGACGCCAGTGACCAAAAGATCGACGACCTCCCAGAAGGAGGAGGTGAGAATGCGGTCGCGCGAAGCCTCGGCGACCTCGCGTCTGTTGATCTCCAGAGCGGTGACGACCACAGCGATGACTCCGGAGGCGTGCACTTTCTCAGCCGCGAGATAAGCAATGAACGGAGCGACCATTGTGACCGCGCCAGTCGCCGCGACGTTGTGGATTCCGCGGTTTGCGATGCTGACGATCCACCCGAGAAGGAAGCCGACAAGGCCCGCGATGGCGACGCCCGCCAAGAAGCGTCCGAATGCCGTGCTCAGGCGGCCGTCGCCTTCGACGGCGCTCACCGCCGTCGTGAACAGGACGATCGCGACGGCGTCGTTGAACAGGCTCTCGGTTTGAAGGGTGCGCATGATGCCGCGGGGAACCTTCGCGGGCTCCGCGACAGCCTCGACGGCGACCGGGTCGGGGGGAGAGACCATGGCGCCCAAGGCGAGCGCGAGCGGGAGCGTTGCGGCAGGAAAGAGCCACATAACCATCCCAGCCACAGCGCAGGCGGTCACCGCTGTGAGGAAGACAGCCAGGATGAGGAGGGTCCGCCAGCGGCGGACGAACACCGACCACGAAGCCCGGCGCGCTACAGCGAAGAGCAGAGGCGGAAGGAAAAGCGGGAGGATGATCTCTGGGTCCATCGTGAAGACGGGAACCGGAGGCACGAACGAGAGGCCTGCGACGAAGAGCAACAATAGCACGGGGTACGGAAGGCGGGTCATCTCCCCGATCCACACCGCGACGATAGTCACGAGAACGAGAGACAGAATCATCACCAGAGTCGGCATCCGCTTCCTTCCTCTAGACGCAGCGAGAGCAAACGCGACGAGTGACGGAACCGTCAACTCAGCTTTCTTTCATTATCCCTGAATCCCTTGTGCAGTTCCTAGGAGCCGCGCCACGTCGCAGCGGACCGGTCTCAGCGCATCGCTCACGATGGCGGCGCAGCGCATTAGGGCGCATTAGACTAGGGGCGTTGCCACAACCGGCAACCCCGTTACGAGAGGAAATCCATGGACGTCACTCTGCCATCGGTCGCCGGCGCTTTCGGGGAGCCGCCCGAACTGACCTTCCCTGACTCCGAGGCCCCGCGGGGCCTCCATGTCAGAGTCCTCGAGGAGGGAAGCGGCCCCACGATCCAGAAGGGCCATCAGATCGAGGTGAATTATCTGGGCCAAATCTGGAATGGCCGCGTCTTCGATTCGTCGTTTCGCCGGGGCGAGACGACGTCGTTCCCGATCGGCGTCGGAATGGTCATCAAAGGCTGGGACCAAACGCTCGTAGGCAAGAACGTCGGCTCGCGCCTTCTCGTCTCAATTCCGCCGGAGAAAGGCTACGGCCCCAGAGGCAACCCCAGGGCGGGAATCCGGGGGACGGACACTTTGATCTTCGTCGTCGACCTCGTTTCAACCCGCTGAGTTTCAATCGACCTCGTTTCAACCCGCCGACTTTCAACCCGCCGACTTTCGGTCAGCCGGGTTTCGGTCGGCTGACCGTCGCCTGTCGAATTGGCCCCTATCTGCTAAACGATCCTTTCGGGGCAGTGCCGATTGCTCGAAACGACGGTGCGCCGCAGCGTCAAACACAGCCGCCTCAGCGCGCAGCAACGTCAAACCGCGCAGCAACGTCAAACATGGAGCGGACAGTAAAAGTGGGGCAGGCCTTTGAGCCTGCCCCACTTTGTCGATCGTCTGGCGTCGCTTTCGTCTGCCTGACTAGTTGTCGTTTGCCAGAATCGCCAGAACTCGAAGAACCTCGACGTAAATCCAGATCACCGTGACCGTAATGGAGAAACCGACGGTCCATGCGAACTTCTTGGGCGCCCCGTTCTCCACGGCGTAGCGGACGTCCTCCAAATCCCCGATGAGGAAGTAGGCCGCGACGACGATCAGGATGATGCCGAGGATGAGGCCCAGCGGAACGCCGCCAAGCTTAATCGCCGTGTCCATGCCATAGAACTTGTCGGACAGGACCGTGTTCGCGAGCACAAGGTTAACCAGGCTGTAAATGATCGCTGCGACGAGCACGATCATGACGAACTTCCGGCCCTTCGGCGTGGTTCGCACGGCTCCGCTCAAGAAGAGGCCCGCCGCGACGGCGACGACGATAAGCGTTCCCAGAATCGCCTGAAGCGCAATGCCCGGGTAATACTGGTTGAGAACGCCGGTAATGGCACCGAGGGCGACTCCCTCGAGAGCCGCGTAGCCGATCGCGACACCAGGATTCACCATGGGACGGAATGCGGCGAAGAACGAGAGGCCCAAAGCGAGAAGCGAGGTCGAAATGGCGACCGCGTTGACCGCTTTGACGGGAATGAAAAAGGCCGACAAGACGGCGGCGATCGTCGTGACGCCAATCAAAAACAGCGTCTTGATCATCGCGTCGTCGTACGTCATCGTATTCGGGCCGGCGGCCGACGTCTGGAATGCACCGCGGGAAGCTCCCGCACCGAACTGCTGCTGCGTGTAGGCCTGGGCGGCCGAAGCCTGGTCGAAGAACTGGCTGTTGGCCTGCTGGTTGTAAACCGGCTGGCCGTACTGGTCGTATTGGATCTGCTGACCGTACTGGGCCTGCTGCCCGTAAGCCGAGTTGCCGCCGAAGTTCGGCGTCGTCGGCTCCCGGAAGTACGGGTTCCGGTTCATCACAGGATTGTGAGCCACTGTTTCCTCCTTTAGGGGCAAGCAAACGCTTGTCACTTTCTCTACTAGTTTACCGGACGTGGAGGATCGAACCAGACACTGTGGCTCCACTCTCAGCGCAATCGCCGGGCAGTTCTGCCCCGATCTCGGCCTCGGACGTCGCGCTCGCACGCGTCTCGCACCGATTGCCTTCACGCCCCGGGAGCCAATCGCCATGAGAGCCTTCTCAGAATCGCCACGAGAGCTCCGTCTCTTCCGCACCGTCCTCCCCATGTCCCTTTCAGGGGCTTCCCGGTCAGGGGCTTCCCGGCAAAGCTCGCAGACGAGAACTCGAAACGGCGAAAGCGAACCTGAACCCGAGGCCGCAATGAAAGAGGCCGGATAGCCCGATCGCGATACGCCAGGTAGCCCCACTGCAAACGCCGACGCCGCCATTATGCTGGTAAACGTCGCAATTCCGCCGGGAAGGCGAACGACCCGGCAATGAAAGGACATCCATGATTCAAGTTGACAATCTAACGAAGAGATACGGCAAGGTGACCGCTGTCGACCATCTCAGCTTTGAGCTCAAGCCCGGACGGGTGACGGGATTCCTCGGCCCCAACGGGTCGGGGAAGTCGACGACGATGCGGTGCATCATGGGGCTTGACCGGCCCACGGGCGGGAAGTGCACGATCAACGGCCAAGAATACGGCAGGCTTTCGTCGCCGTTGACAACCGTGGGGGCGCTTTTAGACGGACACGCATTCCACCCGAGCAGGACGGCCCGCCAGCAGCTCATGGTGGTGGCCGACACGCACGGCTTCCCCAAGGCGCGGGTCGACGAAGTCCTGGAGATGACCGGCATAACCAGCGTCGCAAACAAGCGCCTCAAAGGGTTTTCCCTCGGGATGGGCCAGCGCCTCGGAATCGCGACCGCCCTTCTCGGCGATCCGCAGGTTCTCATCTTCGACGAGCCGGTCAACGGCCTCGATCCCGACGGCGTCCGCTGGGTCCGCGAGCTCATGCGCGCTCTTGCGGGCCAGGGCAGGACGATCCTCGTCTCTTCCCACCTCATGAGCGAGATGTCGCAGACGGCCGACGACCTCGTCGTGATCGGCAAAGGCAAGCTCATCGCGCAAGGGGATGTCAAGCAGTTCACCGAGTCGGCCGCCCACAGGACGATCAACGTCTCGGGGCCCGACATTCGCGCGATCACGGACGCCTTGAGCAAAGCCAGAATATACTTCGACGTCGACGACGGAGACGAGCACAACCCTGCGGGCGTGGTGCGCGTCAACGGCGGCGAGAGAGCTCAGATCGGACACGCCCTGCACATTGCGCACGTGGAGATCCACGAGCTGTCCGAGACCCACTCCTCGCTGGAAGACGTCTTCATGGAGTTGACGGCCGGGCAGGTCGAGTACGGCTCCGGCAGCAACATTTCGGGAGTTCCCGGACAGACACCCGCACAGGCACCTCAGGGAGGACAACGATGAGCACGCCATCAACGACGAATCAAGCCGCGGCGCCGAAACAACCGCAGAGCCGCCCCCTTTCTTCAAAAGTGTACAAGAACACCTTCGTCCGATCGCTTCGCTCAGAGATCCGCAAGATGACGAGCCTGAGGTCGACATGGCTCACGCTGGGCCTTTGGCTGGGGTTCGGCATTCTCATCACGTGGGCCATGGCAGCGACGCTTACCAACGGGCAGAACAACGTCGGGGGAATCAACGTCCACGGCGAGTTCCACCCGATCTTCATCACGGGGTCCGCGCAGCTGTACTATATTTTCGCGATGGTCCTCGGGGCGCTGGCGGTAACCGGCGAGTACGCCTCCAACACCATGCGGACCACCATCGTCTCTCAGACAAGCAGAATGAGGGCCTTCACCTCCAAGATAGCCGCCGTCACGATCGTCATGGGGATCGCAACCGCCGTGATCATCGCCGTGCTGGTCGCCGTGACCCTGCTGGCCGGAGGGCTCTCATGGAACGGAGGCGACGGAAACCTTCGGGCGCTGCTCCTCTTCTGGCTGGCATGCGTCCTCACCGCCCTCATGATCACCGGGGCAGGCTACATACTGCGATCCACGGCCGGCTCGATCGTGACCGGCGTCATGGTTCTCTTCGTTTCTGAGATGCTGCGACTCGTTCCGGTCAAGTTCTTTCGGGAGACCCTTCCGAAGTTTCTCCCATCGGGGGCCACCTCGGGGATGACGGTCTCTGACACGGCAAATCCGACACAAACCATCGACTATCTCAGCCCTGGGACGGCGACGCTCGTGTGGCTCGTCTACGTCTCGGTTTTCGTGATTCTCGGAGCGATCAGATACCAAAAGTCGGACGCGTAAGGGACTTAGAGTCCGCGTCGGCGAGGACCGCGCGCCGGATCTTCGAGCGCTCTGAAAGGCCAGAGACACGCAATGGCTTGTAAGGGCACGGGCCGTTCCGCGGGGTGAAAACCCTTGCGGGACGGCCCGTTTCGCGTTCTTGGGCTTTCAATTCTGACGCTGTTTCCCATCCGCTCGGAGCTTCTTGTCAGAGTTTCCCCGTCCGCTCGGAGCTTCTTGCGCCTCGCAATCCGCGCTCTGTTCTCTCTCCCCCCGCAATCTGTGCCCCCAGACGGACTCGAACCGACACTGCGCCGATTTTAAGTCGGCTGCCTCTGCCAATTGGGCTATGGGGGCGTCTCTTCGCCATTGTATAGCCTCGACTGTCCGTTTCATCCGCGGGCGTTCTCCTCACAATGTCCCGCGGCCTCACGTCGCCGCGCATTCGTACAGCGCGGTGCGTCAGCGCGTCGCGTCGCGCATTCCCACGGACTTCCACGCTCGGCCTGACGGCGTCTTCTCCGGCGGTCCCGGCCGCGCCCCGTCCACAATGGCTTCGGGGCGTCCCCGTCCGATATGGTTCGCGCGCATCCGCGTCCGATATAGTTGGCGAAGTACCCGATCAAAGGAGCGACGTGGCAAAGCGCGTTGGGATCATTTCCAGATACCGTCAAGCCCTGAAAAGCGAAGCGTTTGCGGGAATAGTGCTGATGATCGCGGCTCTGGCCGCCATTGTCTGGTCGAACTCGCCGTGGCGAGGTTCGTACTTCGCGATCTCGGAGAAGCAGGTGGGCCTTGAATCCGTCCATCTTTCCCTGCCGATCGGGCATTGGGCGTCGGACGGGCTCCTCGCGGTCTTCTTCTTCGTCGTCGGGATGGAACTCAAACAGGAGTTCACGATCGGCTCCCTGCGCGATCCGCGGAAAGCCGCGGTTCCGATTCTCGCAGCATTGTGCGGGATGGTCGGCCCGATCGGCGTTTACATTGTGGTCCAGGCCGTTACCGGCTCGGGCGTCTACGGCGGATGGGCCGTGCCCGTCGCCACGGACATCGCCTTCGCGTTGGCCATTCTCGCCATCTTCGGCCGCGGCCTGCCCCCGGCAGCCCGCACATTCCTCATGACTCTGGCGGTCGCGGACGACCTGGGCGGCATCGTCGTCATCGCCCTGTTCTTCTCCACGGAGCTCAACTTGCTGTGGCTAGGGGCATCGATCGCAACGGTCGCCGTTTTCGGCCTTCTCGTCAAATACCGCGTCATTCGCTGGTGGATCCTCTGGCCGCTCGGCCTCCTCGCCTGGTACTTCATGCACCTGTCGGGCATCCACTCCACGATCGCGGGGGTCGCATTGGGCATGATGGTCTCGACCAAGCTCGCCAAGGGCGAGAAGGACTACATGACGCATCGGTTCTCCGAGCGGCTTTCCTTCGCGTCGTCGGGCATCGTGCTGCCGATCTTCGCCTTCTTCGCGGCGGGCGTGAACATCGTCGACTCCGGTGGGTTCGGCGGAATGATCACGGATCCGGTTTCCCTCGGCATCTACCTAGGCCTCCCCTTGGGCAAATGCATCGGAATCTTCGGCGGTGTGTGGATCATGACGAAGTTCCTCAAACTCCGGCTCGGCGCGGGAATCGACATGCGTGACATTTTCCCGATCTCGCTCGTCGCGGGCATCGGATTCACGGTTTCCCTGCTCATCGCAACCCTGTCATTCCCCGCGAACGACCCGCATGAGCCGCATTCGCGGGTGGCCGTCATCATAGGCACCCTGCTCTCGGTGGTTCTCGGGGCCGTCGCTTTGCGACTGCGCCTGCGCTCGGCGATTCGCGGCCCCGGCATTGATCCCCACTCGCACCTGCGCCACGCGCCGAACAGGCGCGAGGACGGTCCGCGACGCGACGGCATTCGCGGCGACCGCCGCGGACGCCGTCCGAAGCCCTAAGGCTGATCAGCCCCTACTGGGCGACGGCTCGCTCCCCCGCCAGCTCGGAGGCTGGGGGTCGCGCGCGGCCCACATCGCCAGGCCGTCGAGGATGTCGTGTTCCGACGTCGTGATGCCTGCAAGCTCGCCTCCGGCTTCGCGAATTCTGGCCGCCGCCCTCGCGACGACCTCGCCCCAGACGAGCGCTCCGGCGGGTATGACGTCCACCCTGCCGGGATGCATGAATCCGAGCGCCTCGCGCTCGGCGCGCGTCGAACTCAGAAACCACTCGCAGGTCGCAAGCGTTTCATCGACGCTCAGAACGGTTCCGTGAATGCGCTCGGGATCATAGGATCGAAGCCCCAAAGCCTTCGCCGTGATCGTGGTGACCGAGCCGGCCAAGCCGATGAGACCCTTGGCGGCTCCGAGGTCGACGTGCTCCTCTGCGGCGTCGAGCGCCAGATTTACATCCCTGCGCGCGGCCTCCACAGCCTGCGAATCGGGCACGTCCGCGCCAAGGTGCCTCTCATGCATCCGCACGCACCCGACGTCCATCGAGTACGCCCCGAGCAGCTCTCCCGTCATCGTCCCCAAGGCGATCTCCGTGGAACCGCCGCCCAAATCGACGGCCAGCAGGGGGCTCTCCGTTCCGGGCGGCATCCCTGAAATCGCGCCGGCAAAGCCGACCCGAGCCTCCTCTTCTCCGCTGAGAATCTGCGGGGACACTCCCAACCGCGAGCGAACCCCCTCCACGAAAGCTAGGCGGTTGCGCGCATCGCGCGCGGCCGACGTCGCCGCGAAGCGAATCGACGTGACGCCGTGGGCGCGGCAAGCTTCCCCGTATTCTTCTGCCGCCGCGAAAGCGCGTTCGAGGGCTTCCTGCGCAAACTCGCCCGTCCGATCGACTCCCTGGCCTAGCCGCACCACCTTCATCTCTCGGACGAGGTCGCGCAAAGAGCCGTCGGGAGCTGCCTCGGCGATGAGCAGACGTATCGAATTCGTTCCGCAATCGATGCCCGCGACGCTCACTCGGCCCGCCCTAGAACACTCTGGCCGCCCTCGCCGCCCGAAGCCGCACTCTGGGCTCCCGAAGCGGCGATTTGCGAGCCCTCGCCGCAACGGCACACGGCCGGATCCCACGCCACGGCCCTCAAAGCGAGATCGCCGACCGGGCACACGCCCTCCCCGACGCTCATGGAATAGGCCGCCAGAGCATGGAGGCATTTCACGCGGTCGGGCATTCCGCCGGCGCTCACATTGGCGATCTCGGGAACATCCCCAAGGAGACGTCTGCGCTCGATGTAATCGGCGTGCGCGGCGCGGTGTCCTGCGGCAAGGCCGGCGTCCTCAGCCAAGCGCGCGTTGAGCTCCGCCATGCAGCCTTCGGCCTCCAGACGGGACATTCCGTACACAACGCTCGGAAGCGTCAGGTAAAAAAGAGTGGGAAACGGCGTGCCGCCCGGCAAACGAGGCTCGGTGACCGTCACCGCCGGGGCGCCGCACGCGCATCTCGCGCCTATTCCGACGAGGCCCCGCGGGCGTCTGCCGAGCTGGGCTTCGATCGCCTCGACGTCCCCGGGAAGGACGGGCGTCGCATGAGTCGCTATGGCTGCAAGATCCTCGATCACTTGTTTGCGCCGCCTTTCCCTCCGACGACCGGAACGTCGTCGACGTTGTCTGCCTTTCCGCTCTGCCCCGCGATTTTCACAGAGTCCCACATGGTCGTGTACCACGGGGTGGCCGCCCTGCGCTTCCTGTTGACGGAGTCGACCTTCTTCTGCAGCCGTTCCGTCGCCGTGCCCTTCGAGGGATCCGTGACGACGTAGAGCGTCTGCCCGGGCATGACGTATCCGAGGCGCTTTCTGGCCTGGGTCTTGACGTAGTCGTCGTCCTTCCACAGCTTCAACTCGCGCTCGAGCTCGGCGTTGTGCTCTTGGACGGTGGACAGACGCGACTTGGCGTCGCGAAGCTCCTGCTGCTTGTCCAGATATCTGGCAAAGGTGGGCAGGACGACGATGAGGGCGACAACGGCGAACAGAGCGACGGTGAGCATCCTCAAAGAAATCTGATATGTGCCCTTTGAACCGGGTATGACGATCGAGCGCCGCGTCTCGAAGCGTCGCCGGCCCTCCTGCCTATCGGCTCGCCGAACCCCCGGGCGCCGTTGGGAACGTGCATTTCGAGGGTTTGCGCCTTGACGCCCGGAGGGCCTCCCCTTTCGGATTCGGCCGTTCGACGTCGAACGCGAGCTCTCCCCCGAACGCGCGGAGGGCGCAGAACGCTTGCGAGGTCGGCTGTTGCGAGGGCGACGAGACGCGGGCTGGCGGGAATTCATAGGAGCAATTCTACGGGCGGCCTCCGGCAGGTTCCGGCACGAACACGTGTGCCGGCCGCAACGGTTCGGAGGCGAGGCCGTGCCGATCCCTCGCGCTCGCCGCCGCAGCGCCTTTCTGGTTGCCTCTGGCGTCTGGACCCCACAAATCCCGCATACACGCCGTCACATCCTGTCCTGACAATGTGTACACATCTGACATCTCGTCGCTCCGAAGGTAAAATCTTCATGTAAGCTATATCACCTACGCACCTCCGGGACCGCACCCCGGACAGTCGCTCAATGACGAACGAGTGCATGGAAAGAGGGAACATGCCCATCACCACGGACGACCTTCAGGAGCTTCGCGACAAACTCGGTGAACGCTTCGTCACGGATCAACGCGCCATCGAGCCGTATGGCAAAGACATGTCCTGGATGCTCCCTGAGGGCGAGCCGCTCGGCGCCGTATTTGCCGACAGGACGGAAGACGTTTCAATCGCTTTGGCATGGGCGAACGCCCACAAGGTCCCCGTTTCGGTCCGCACGGGCGGATCAGGGCTCGCCGGAGGGGCGGTCTCCTATCCGGGCGGCCTCATCGTCGCCCTCCACAACATGAACCGCATCCTCGAGATCGACCACGAGAACGGGATCGCCGTCGTCGAGCCCGGAATCATCAACGCCCAGCTCAACAAGGAGCTGGCCAAGGAAGGCTTCTTCTTCGCCCCCGACCCGGCGTCGGCCTCGATGTGCTCGGTGGGCGGCAACATCGCCACCAACGCCGGAGGCCTGCGGGCCGTGTGCCACGGCGTGACGATCAACTGGGTTCGCGCGCTCGAGGTGGTGCTCGCCGACGGCAGAGTGATCCACGTCGGGTCGAAGACCATCAAGAACGTTTCGTCCCTCAACCTCAAAGAGCTTTTCATCGGCTCGGAGGGGACGCTGGGCGTCATCACCCAGGCCGTCATCCGCATCGAGCCGCTCAATCAGTACGACAACTACACGTTCTTCGCCTGCTTCGATTCAGCGGAGGACGCCGGATACGCCACCGTCATGCTTCGCGCGTGCGAGCCTCGCCCGGTCTCCCTCGAACTCATCGACGCCCTCGGGGTCGAACTGGTCAACAAGCGCAATCCCGACCTCCAGATCCCCCAGCCGGGCGCTGCGCTTCTGCTCGGCCAGGCCGAAGGTGAGAACGCGAAAAGGGTAGTCGAGGAGTACGCGCAGGTGTGCCGCGAATACGGGGCGACGGCCGTGCAATTCGAGGAGGGCACGCGGCTCTTCCAGGTGCGCAGAGACGCTTATCCAGCCCTGTCGGCCAACGGCATGCAGGTGATCGGAGACGTCTCCGTGCCGATTTCCCGCCTTGCGGAGGCCATCCACGGAATCGAGGAGATTTCGGTCAAACGTGGCCGGAAAGTCTCGATTCTCGCCCATGCGGGCGACGGCAACATCCACCCGATCGTCGAGTGCGGCGAAGGGACCGAGGAGGCGGCCGCGGCCGAGTCCCTGCTTGACGAGGTCTGCCGCATGGCAATCGGCATGGAGGGCGTGGTCTCCGGCGAGCACGGGATCGGCCACCTCAAGCACGCCGAGATCGACCACTTGCTCAGCCCCGACACGCGCTCGGTGCAGAGGGCGATCAAGCAGGCGCTCGACCCCAACAACATCCTCACCCCCGGCCGCAAGATCTGAAAGCGACAGCGGGGCCTGGAAAACGATCGCAAAATCTGATGGAGCAGGGCCAAATTTGAGAAGCAAGGCCGCGGCCCGAAGGCAAGAGAATGCCCCCGGAACTCTCCGGGGGCATTCTTCGCGTCAACTGGCAGACGCCGGCTCGTTGCCGGAGCCGCCGCGTGAGTGGCGGCCTTTCGACTCAAACCCGACGTCGGCCCGCCGAGAGGTCAGCCCTTGTAGCGCGGGAAGGAGCCGCGGCCGGCGAAAACGGCGTTCTCGCCCAGCTGGTCCTCAATGCGCAGGAGCTGGTTGTACTTGTTGATCCGCTCGCCGCGAGCCGGGGCGCCGGTCTTGATCTGGCCGGCGTTGGTGGCCACGGACAGGTCGGCGATCGTCGTGTCCTCGGTCTCGCCGGAGCGGTGCGAGGTCATGGTGCGGTAGCCGTTGCGGTGGGCCTCCTCGACCGCGTCGAGGGTCTCGGTCAGCGAGCCGATCTGGTTGACCTTCACCAGCAGCGCGTTCGCGGCGCCGAGCTCGATGCCCTTGGCCAGGCGGGCGGGGTTGGTGACGAAGAGGTCGTCGCCGACCAGCTGCACGCGGCCGCCGATCTCGGCGGTGAGGGCCTTCCAGGCGTCCCACTCGTCCTCGGACAACGGGTCCTCGATGGAGACCAGCGGGTAGGTGGAGATGAGCTTCTCGTAGTACTCGACCATGTAGTCGGTGGAGCGGCCCTCGCCCTCGAAGGTGTACAGGCCGTCCTTGAAGAACTCGGAGGAGGCGACGTCCAGGGCCAGCGCGACGTCCTGGCCGGGCTTGAAGCCCGCCTTCTCGATGGCCTCGACGATCAGGTCGAGCGCCTCGGCGTTGGAGTCCAGGTTGGGGGCGAAGCCGCCCTCGTCACCGAGGCCGGTGGACAGGCCCCGCTCCTTCACGACGGACTTGAGGGTGTGGTAGACCTCGGCGCCCCAGCGCAGCGCCTCGCGGAAGGTGGGGGCCCCCAGGGGGGAGATCATGAACTCCTGGATGTCGACGTTCGAGTCCGCGTGGGAGCCGCCGTTGAGGATGTTCATCATGGGGACGGGCAGGACGTGGGCGTTGGGGCCGCCCAGGTACTGGAAGAGGGGCAGGTCGGCGGACTTCGCGGACGCCTTCGCGACGGCCAGGGAGACGCCCAGGATGGCGTTGGCGCCCAGTTTGCCCTTGTTGTCGGTGCCGTCCAGGTCGATCATCGTGGAGTCGATCTCGCGCTGGTCGGTGGCCTCGAGGCCGATGAGCTCGGGGGCGATCTCGTCCTCGACGGCGTCGACCGCGTCCTGGACCCCCTTGCCCAGGTAACGGCCCTTGTCGCCATCGCGACGCTCGACGGCCTCGAACGCGCCCGTGGACGCGCCGGAGGGGACGGAAGCGCGGGCCAGGACGCCGTCCTCCAGGAGGACCTCGACCTCGACGGTCGGGTTGCCGCGCGAGTCCAAGATCTCGCGTGCGCCAATGCCTTCAATAACTGCCACGTCATTCTCCAATCGATCATTTGCGTGGACTGCGGTCAGTCCTAACGGTAGTACCAACCGCGTTCTCGGTCACCCCCCTTCTTGGGGGGCGGACGTTCTTTCATTGCGGAGCCGCTCCGCGAGCGAGCGCACCACGTGACATTGGTCCCAGCGCCGGGGTGTGCCGCGCCACTGGGGCCGCGCCGCGCGAGGCGCTCCGCGGCCCGTCAGCCAGTGGGGGCCGACTGCCCTGTGCGCTGGCGGGCATCGGCGGCACTGCCCGAACCGGACACGACATCGCCCAGGCGCGGGTAGTCGAAGGCGTTCATCTGGCTGTCCAGTGCCGGGAAGCGCGGGTTGACCTGCGGGTCCAGCTGGGCGTTCTGCTGCTGGAGGAAGGAGAGGGCCTGCTCGCGCAGGGAGGGGTCCTGGGAGACCGCCTGGTTGAGCATCTCGGAGATGATCGTCGCCCGCACGACCGTCTTCGTGGATTCGGCCAGGGGCTTGTCGTATTTGTCCTGACCGGCGGCGGCGCTGAAAGCGGCGACCCTCTGGTCGATCTGCGCGTCGGTGACGCCCACTCCCAGGCGGGCGGCCAGCGCGTCGAGCTGGGGCGCGGTGTAGAAGACCGCGCGGATCCTGTTCAGCTCGGCTTTCTGCCCGATGATCTCACCGATCTGGGCGGTCGCGGTCTCGATGTCGGAGATCGAGTACGACCCCTGCGTGGTGACGATCGCCTGCCCGGGGTGCGCGGAGCACGCCCCCATTCCCACGGCGGCTGCCACCACCGCCGCCACCGACGCGATCTTTGTGCGCAAGGCCACGAGTATCCTCCTTGAAGGCGTATTCAACCCCACCAGTGTATTGCACGCCACCCTCACTCACGAAAAGGGGTGAGGATCCTGGTCACCAGGGCCTCCACCCATTCGAGCAGCGGCCCGTCCGTCAGGGGCGCGCCGCCTATCCGCTGCGTCAGGGGGAGGGGCACCAGGACCTGGCGCACGGCGGCCTTGATGACCGCGCCCGGGTGGAGGCGCTTGAGCCGCATCGCCTGGGAGTCGAGCAATTGGACCGGCGACACCCGCAGGTACTTGCCCTGGGTGACGGCCTCGCCGATGCCGGCGCGGCGCAGGACCTCGCGCAGCCGGGCGACGGCGAAGAGCAGGTCCACCTGGGCGGGCAGCGGGCCGTAGCGGTCGGCCAGTTCCTCGCGCACGTCCGCCTCCTGCTCGGGTGAGGAGACGGCGGCGATCTTGGCGTACACCTCCAGGCGCAGCCGCTCGCCGCGCACGTAGTCCTCGGGGATGTGGGCGTCGACGGCCAGGTCCAGGCGCACGTCGGCCTTCTGGGCGGGCGCCTCTCCGCGGTAGGCGGCGACGGCGTCGGACACCATCCGCACGTAGAGGTCGAAGCCCACGCCCTCGACGTGCCCGGACTGCGCGCCGCCCAGCAGGTTCCCCGCGCCCCGGATCTCCAGGTCCCGCTGTGCCACGGCCAGCCCCGCCCCCAGGTCCGTGTTGGCGGCGATGGTCTTGAGCCGCTCGTGGGCGGTCTGGGTGAGGGCCTTGTCGCCGGGGTAGAAGAAGTAGGCGTAGGCCCGCTCGCGCCCGCGCCCCACGCGCCCGCGCAACTGGTGGAGCTGGGAGAGCCCGAACACGTCGGCGCGGTCGACGATGAGGGTGTTCGCGTTCGAGATGTCCAGTCCCGTCTCCACGATGGTCGTGCACACCAGGACGTCGAACTCGTGGTTCCAGAAGTCCTGGATCACGGCCTCCAGCTGGTGCTCGCCGAGCTTGCCGTGGGCGACGCGCACCCGCGCCTCGGGGACCAGCGACTGCACGCGGGCGGCGACCGAGTTGATGGAGTCGACGCGGTTGTGCACGTAGAACACCTGCCCGTCGCGCAGCAGCTCGCGGCGGATCGCGGCGCTGACCTGCGCGTCGGTGTGGGCTCCGACGAAGGTGAGCACGGGCTGGCGCTCCTCGGGAGGGGTCTGCAGGATCGACATCTCGCGGATCCCGGAGACCGCCATCTCCAGGGTCCGCGGGATCGGCGTGGCCGACATGGACAGGACGTCCACGTCGGTGCGCAGCGCCTTGAGGGTCTCCTTGTGCTCGACGCCGAAGCGCTGCTCCTCGTCGATGACGACCAGGCCCAGCTTCTTGAAGGCGACCGCCCCGGTCAGCAGCGCGTGCGTGCCGATCACCAGGTCGATGCGCCCCGAGGCCAGGCCCGCCTTGACCTCCTCGGTCTGCTTCGGCGTCGAGAAGCGCGACAGCGTCCCGATCTCGACGGGGAAACCGGCGTAGCGCTCCGAGAAGGTCTCCAGGTGCTGGGTGACCAGCAGGGTCGTGGGCACCAGGACCGCCGCCTGGTACCCGTCCTGGATCGCTTTGAAGGCGGCGCGCACCGCGATCTCGGTCTTCCCGTAGCCGACGTCGCCGGTGAGCAGGCGGTCCATGGGGACGGGCTTCTCCATGTCCGCTTTGACCTCGTCGATGGTGACGAGCTGGTCGGGGGTCTCCACGTAGGGGAAGGCGTCCTCGAGCTCGCGCTGCCACGGCGTGTCGGGGCCGAAGGCGTGCCCCTTGGTCTGCTGGCGCACGGCGTACAGGCGGATCAGCTCCTTGGCGACCTCGTTCACGGCCTTCTTCGCGCGCGCCTTGGTCTTCGCCCAGTCGGCGCCGCCCATCTTCGTGAGGGAGGGCTCGTCGCTGCCCGTGTACTTGGAGATCTGGTCGAGGGCGTCGGTGGGCACGAAGAGGCGGTCGCCCGGCTGGCCGCGCTTGGACGGCGCGTACTCGATGACCAGGTAGTCGCGGGTGGCGGCCGCGTCGGCGCGCCCGACGGTGCGGCTGACCAGCTCGACGAAGCGCCCGATGCCGTGCTGCTCGTGGACGATGTAGTCGCCCGGGTGCAGGGTGAGGGGGTCCACGCCCTTGCGCCGCCGGCTCGGCATGCGCCGCATGTCCCTGGTGGTGGCCCCCGCGCGGCCGGTCATGTCGCCCTCGGTGAGGACCGCGACGCGCAGGTCCGGGGCCACGAACCCAGCGGTGCCCTGCGCAGTCGTGATGGTCACCAGGCCGGGCCCGGGGTCGGAGTCGACGGAGTCCGACAGGGCGACGGGGCAGCCCGCCTCGGCCAGGATCGTGCGGATGCGGCGCCCGGGCCCGGGTCCCTCGGTGGTGACGACGATCCGCCAGTCCTGGGCGGCCAGCGACTTGAGGTCCGCGGCCGCGGCGGCGAAGTCCCCCCTGTAGGGGCGCACCTCCCGGGCGCCCGCGCGCATGAGCACGGGCGAGGCGACCAGGGCGGAGCCGCCTCCGTCGGAGCCCGCGCCCGCGTCCTCCCCGTCGGCCGCCGCCTCAGCGAGTTCTGCGGGGGGCAGGGACGACAGCTCCCACCACGGCCCGCCCGCACCCCACAGGTCGTCGAGGTCCAGGAAGGAGGCGTCGGAGGCCTCCAGGGGCACCTGGGCGCCTCCGGCCGCCGCGCTCCACGCCGCCCGCAGGAACTCGTCGGTCGTGGCGACCAGATCCGCCGCCCGCGCGCGGATGCGCTCAGGATCCGACGCCAGCACCGGCGTCCCCGGGGGCAGCAGGTCCACGAGGCGGTCCATGCCGGAGGCCAGGACCGGCGCCAGGGACTCGATGCCCGGTGCTGGGATGCCCTCGGCGGCCAGGGACAGCATCTCGGCCGCGCCGGGCAGGCGGTCGGCCGCCTCGCGGGCACGGGCCCGCACCGGGGCGCTGAGCAGCAGCTCCCGGCAGGGCACCGCCCACAGGCCGTGGGGGGCGGCGCCCAGGGTGCGCTGGTCCTGGATGGAGAAGGCCCGGATCTCTTCGACCTCGTCGCCCCACAGCTCCACGCGCAGCGGATGGGGCTCCTGGGGCGGGAACACGTCCAGGATGCCGCCGCGCACACTCATCTGCCCGCGCGCCTCGACCATGTCGACCCTTTGGTAGCCCAGGTCCGACAGGCGCGCGGTGGCCTCCGGCAGGTCCACGACGTCGCCCACCGCGATGCGCACCGGCTCCAGGTCCGCCAGGCCGCGGATGATGGGCTGCAGGAACGAGCGGACGGGCACCACCAGGACGGACAGGGGGCCTGCGAAGGCGTCGCCCTGGACGGGGTGCGCCAGGCGGCGCAGCACGGCGATGCGGCTGGCCATCGTGTCCACCTGGGGCGACAGGCGCTCGTGCGGCAGCGTCTCCCAGGCCGGGAAGGCGGCTGCCCCCGTCGTCCACGAGGCGAGGGCCGCGGTCATCGCCTCCGCCTCGCGCCCCGTCGCAGTGAGGACCACCACGGGGGTGGTGGCGCGCGAGGCGATGTGCGCGGCGATGGGCGCGCGCAGGCCCGAGGGGGCCACGAGTGTGCCGGAGCGCCCGGCCGCGATGGAGTCCGCCGCTGCGGCGACGGCCGGGTCGGATGCGAGCAGGGGCAGCAGTCCAGTGAGGAGCACGGATCGCCTTTCGGTGGCGCTGGGACTATCGGGTGTGGAGTGCCTGCTGGGCAGGCGCGAAGCCCTCGGCCACGACCCCCTCCACGGCGTCGGCGGCCTCCTCGAGGGTCACGTCCCAGTCGGGGCGCTCCTTGGCGGGGATGGGCGCCAGGACGTAGTCGGCGGGGTCCATGCGCCCCGGCGGCCGCCCGATGCCGATGCGGAGCCTGTGGTAGTCGCGGGTCCCCAGGGCCTGGGTGAGGGACTTGAGGCCGTTGTGGCCGCCCTCGCCGCCCCCGGCCTTGAGCCTGAGCTCGTGGGGGGGCAGGTCGAGGTCGTCGTGGACGACCAGGATCCTCTGCGCCCCGATGCCGAGGAAGTCCGCGAGGCGGCGGATGGGCCCGCCCGTCGTGTTCATGTAGGTCTCGGAGCGCGCCAGGACGGCGCGCGGCCCTGGGACGCCGCCGGGCCCCACTCCCAGGCGGACGTCGGCGACGCGGGTGCGCGAGCGGTGGGTCTTGAGCACCGCGCCCGCGCGCGCCGCGAGGACGTCAATGGTGAGGTGGCCGACGTTGTGCCGGGTGGAGGCGTACTGCGCGCCCGGATTGCCCAGCCCGACGACGAGCCACGGCGAGTCAGTCGTGTTCATACTCCGATTGTGCCACCCGCGCCGAGAGCATGCCCCACTGCGGCGCGTCGGCGACGACGGGCGCGGCCTGGCGGCGCGAGGCGGCCCACTCGTCGGCGAAGAGCTGCGCCCAGGTGGCGTAGGCGGCGGAGTTCGGGTGGAAGAAGTCGGCGGCGTGGTAGGCGAAGGTGTACGTCGGCAGGGAGTACTCGCGGGTGAGGGCCCGCACATCCACCATGCGGGCAGTCGACTCCTCGACCGTGCGCGCCAGGTACTCCGACATCTCGGTGGCGCGCTTCTCCTGGGGCATGATGCCGAAGGAGGGGATGGAGGAGACCAGGGAGTCCGGGGGCAGCGCCGCGATCACGCGGCCCAGCCGCTCGGCGAACTGGCCCGGGGCCATGTCCTCCGCCATGACGTCGTTGCCGCCGATGCTCAGCGTCACCAAGTCCGGCTCGATGTCCCCGTCGATCAGCCCCATGCCGCGCATCTGCGGGATCTGGGTGAGCTCCACGGACTCCACCGTGGCACCGGACAGCGAGAGGTTGAGCAGGGCGACCTCGCGCCCCAGGGTCTGCTGGATGGCGGAGGCGAGCAGCGCGGGGTAGGACTCGGTGACGCGCGACGCCCCCAGCCCCTGCACCGAGGAGTCCCCCAGGGCGACGATGACGTAGGGCTTCTCCCCCTCGTTGGCGCGCAGGCGGTCCATGGTGGCCAGCGTGTGGTCCTCCCACGCCTTCCGGTAGTCGCCGCGCTGGGAATCGAGGCGGAGCAGGCGCCCGAGCGCGATGCCGCCGCCGAACAGCGAGGCGCCGCCCGCCGCGGCCCCGGCGACCTGCCATGCCCGTTTGCTGATTCGCATCATCTTCCTCTTTCCTGCGCCGTGCGCGACCGCTGGTAGTGCGAGCCCCCAGTGTATGCGCGCAGCGCGGGCCTGTTCAAACGGCGCAGCGGCCCCCGCCGGGCGGTCGGCGCCGCGCAGGACTGGGCTCAATATAACGCCTGTCCCACCAGGCGCACACGTCCATTCCGTTCCCAGGCGCACCAACCGTTGCAGGTCACATTTTGGTCACGACAACGCCCGAGGTCAAGAGGGAAGAATGGTGCCGCAGTCGCGCGCGCGGACCCCGGAAGGGGACACAAT
>ERZ772921.26-NODE-26-length-81681-cov-9.530235_pt1 | contig 81681 bp, 67 predicted proteins | sample MGYA00512117_ERZ772921 | MGnify/ENA primary metagenome ERZ772921 (study PRJEB29015, sample SAMEA2737944) | human oral metagenome | biome: human oral; feature: human-associated habitat; material: dental | place: China | collected 2150 ...
CCATCACCAGAGTCTCCGATAGTCCTGGCAGGTGGCCTGCCAGAGTCACCGAACACTCCGACGACTTTGGAAGGCCGCTTGCCAGTGCTTTCGACCGGGTATTCCGAAGCGTCTCCCCGAGCAACAGGCCGACGAATAATCACGCCAGGCTCATGGGTATACAGCATACAGCCCCACCGATAGGTATCGATGGGGCTGTCTGGTTATCTGCGATCTCTGGGTCAGTCCGCCACGCGTGCCACGGATTTGATGTGGGTGTTCTTAGCCAGTGTGACACAGATGTTTTGGATGTCCTCCACGTTATGCACCATCATCTTGATTTTGCCTTCGAAGACACCATCCTTGGCTTCGATCGTGAGCTTGGTGATGTTCACGTTGAAGCTCTCGGAAATGGTGCGCGTGATGGTGTTGAGCAGGCCGATGGAGTCGATACCCTTCACCTCGAGTGTGGCCTCGAAGGAGGTGTTGATGTGGTTGCTCCAGACGGTGGAGAGGATGCGCTCGCCGAAGCTGCTCTTCAGCCTGAGGGCGATGGGGCAGGAGATCTTATGGACGACCACATTGCCGTCGTCGTTGATGAAGCCTAAGGCCTCGTCGCCGGGGATCGGTTTGCAGCAGCCGGCGATGACGTAGTTACGGTTGAACTCGTCCTCGCAGAGGTAGTAGGGCTTCTTACGGTCGAACTTCGGCAGCTCCTTTTTGGGGCCGGCCGGGGTGGGCAGGATGGTCATCATCTCGCGCTTCTTACCCATGCGCAGCGCCTGTTTGAGGTACTTGAAGAGCACGTTGTCCGTCTTCTCTTGCACGATCTTTTTGAGGTTATCGGGCAGGGTGACTTCGCCCTTTTCGATGGCGTAAAAGAGGCCATCGCGGGTGGGGAAGCCGTAGTAGACGGCGATCTTGTCGAGCAGCGACGAGGCGGGCGCCTCGAAGCCGGACTTGTGGAGGGCGGCCAACAGCTTCGCTTCGCCCGCTTTGGAGGCCTCGCGGCGGACACGCTTCAGGTAGGCCTCGACTTTGCTGCGGGCTTTGGCCGTTACCACGAAGGCTAGCCAGTCGGCCGATGGCTTCTGCGAGCGGGAGGTGAGTACCTCCACCTGGTCGCCGCTGGAGAGTTTGTGGCTCAGGGGCACGAGGCGATGGTTCACCTTGGCGCCGATGCAGGTGTCGCCCACGTCGGAGTGGAGGGCATAGGCAAAGTCAAGGGCGGTAGCGCCCTGGGGCAACGTTTTGAGCTCGCCTTTGGGGGTGAAGACGAAGATCTCGGACGAGAAGAGGTTCATCTTCACCGTGTCGAGAAAGTCGAGCGAATCGGGGTTCGGGTTTTCGAGAATCTCGGTGATCGTAGCCAGCCACTTGTCTAATTCCGTGTCCTCCTCCACGTGCTTCTCCTTGTATTTCCAGTGCGCCGCAAAGCCCTTCTCGGCGATCTCGTCCATGCGGCGGCTACGGATCTGGATCTCTATCCATTGGCCGTCGGGCCCCATGACGGTGAGGTGGAGCGCCTGGTAGCCGTTCGATTTGGGGCGGCTCACCCAGTCGCGCAGACGGTCGGGGCGGATACGGTAGATGTCGGTGATGGCGGAGTAGATGTCCCAACAGAGATTCTTCTCGTCGATACCCTCCTTCGGCTCGAAGACGATGCGCACGGCGAAGATGTCGTAGATGTCTTCGAAGGGGACACTCTTGGCGTTCATCTTGTTCCAGATGGAGAAGGCCGACTTGACCCGGGCGCGCATTTCGTAATGCAGCCCCATGGCCTGCAACTTCTCGTCGACGGGTTTAGCGAAGTGCTCGAAGAGGCGGTTGCGAGCGCCCTCAGTGGCGGCGAGCTTTTGGTTGATCAGCTCGTATTCGCGGGGGTGTTCGTACTTGAAGCTGAGGTTCTCTAACTCCGTTTTGATGGCAAAGAGGCCCAGACGGTGGGCCAGCGGCGCGTAGAGGTAGAGCGTCTCGCCGGCTATCTTGTATTGCTTGGCGGGGAGCATGGAGCTGAGCGTGCGCATGTTGTGCAGACGGTCAGCCAGCTTAATGAGGATCACGCGGATATCGCTGCTCATGGTTAGGAGCAGTTTGCGGAAGTTCTCCGCCTGCGCCGAGGCATGTTCGTCGAAAACGACACCGCTGATCTTGGTCAGGCCGTCGACGATCTGGGCGATCTTATCGTCGAACATGTCGCGGATGTTCTCCACCGTGTACTCGGTGTCCTCCACCACATCATGCAGCAAAGCGCAGCAGATGGAGGTCGAGCCGAGGCCCATCTCGTTGCAGACGATACGGGCGACGGCCAGCGGGTGCATGATGTAGGGCTCCCCGGACCGACGGCGTACGCCCTTATGGGCTTGGTTGGCGAAGTTGAAGGCCTTCGTGATACGCTCGATTTTGCGTCGGTGGTTAGAGTGGCAATAGTCATCGATCAGGCGATTGAATTCGTCCTGGATCATTTGGTTTTCGGACTCGGGCCGATCATCCTGTGCATTCATAACGGGGAATATGAGGTAGTGAGATGGAATGGGCGGACCGATGGCCCGCCCATAGGTAATTAGCGGCGCTTGCGTGCCTTGGTCGTCTTTTTGCCTGCGGCGCCCTTCTTGGTCGTCGCGCCCTTCTTGGATTTCTTTTGTGCGGTGGCCTTCTTGCGAGCTGCGGCCTTGCGGGCAGCTGCGGTGCGTGCACGGGTGGACATGGCGGTGCGTCTTGAAGCTGGGCGGGCGGTGTAGGTGTTTTCGCCGGCCTCGGATCCATCGGCGCGCTTACCGTCATACGTTACGCCACCGGTATCCACGTAGATCGTCAGGCGCTTGCCACGCGGCACCCGGTTCGTGCGCAGGTTGTTCCATTTGCGAATGTTCTGCGCCGTGACGCCGTATTTGTTGGCGATCGTATAGAGATTCTCGCCTGATTTGACGGTGTAGCGAATCATCTCGGTCTTTGGCTCGGAAGGTTTGTCTTCCTGATCGTCGGAAGAGGACTCGGTATAGCGCTTCGGCAGGTAGGCGGCCAGCAGTTCGTCGGCCCGATAGGCGCTGATGGTATCCTTCTTATCGATATAGGCGTACGTAGCGGCCACGGGCAGCTTCAGTACGCAGGGCTTAATGTGTCCGGGGATGATTTCGCGTTTGTACTGCGGGTTGAAGGTGCGCAGCATCTCAATGTCCACATTCAGCACGTCGGCCACCTGTCGGAGGTGCATCAATCTGTCCACCATCACCGTGTCCGTAGCCACCGAAAGGCTGGTGCGCATGGGGCAAATATTATGCTCGCAATGGTAGGTCATGATGTAAGTCGCCGCGATGAAGAAAGGCACATACGAGCGAGTTTCGCGGGGCAGATAGGGGTAGATCTCCCAAAAGCTCGTGCGTCCGCCTGCGCGCCGAATGGCCTTATTCACGTTGCCCGGGCCGCAGTTGTAGGAGGCCAGCACCAAGTACCAGTCGCCAAACGTGGCATACATCTGCTTGAAGTACTTGCAAGCCGCGTGTGTGGAGGCGATCGGGTCGAGGCGTTGATCGATCAGACTGTTGATCTCGAGACCGAACAACTTGCCGGTGGGCAACATGAACTGCCAAATGCCCGCGGCACCTGCGCGCGAATATGCTCGGGGGTTGAGATTGCTTTCGATGATGGCGAGGTACTTCAATTCCAGCGGGAGATCGTATTGGTCGAGCACCTGCTCGAAAAGTGGGAAATAGAGATCAGCCATCGCCATGACATAACGCACCAGCTCGCGGCGTCGGTCTGCATAAATACTGATACAGTTGCGAACGATCGGGTTATAGTCCATCGGTATAATGGTGGCCATGCGCGAGAGCCGGTCGCGGTATACATCGTCCGATACAGGGGCGTTCTCGTCGTGGTCGATACAGTAGGGGTCCGACTGAGAGAAATACTTGGCGTGCCAGCTTTGGAGGAGTGCGCGCACATTCTCATCGAGCACTTCGGGGATAAGTCCGACGTCCTCATAGGTCGAATCGGTGGAGAGGATCGAATAGTCTTCACCGATTATCTGCGTGTTATGGTCGTCATCGTCCTGCGCAAAAAGGGTTGACGGGGCGATGAGGGACGCCGCGCCGAGGACTGTAAAAAAGAGCTTCTTCATATCGTGCGTTGAATAAATAGTCTATGTGTTCGGGTGGAAAAAGTGGAGCATACGGCTATCAGAAGTGGATACTGCACGCCAAACCAAACGCGGCGGACGATCGGTTCGTTAGCGGGGTGACGGTCGGGGCGAGGTGCAGAGACAGATCGGGGGAGATGTCGAAATCGAAGAGCTGCGCGTCGACGTACGCATCGGCCATGCAGAGAAAGTACCAAGCGACGGTCAGGATCACGCTGAGGTCTCGATAACGCCTGTAATAATCCTTGCCACTCTTGAGGTTGCTTCGAAAATTGGCGTTGGAAATATAGTCCTTCGGGTCGCGGTTGCGAGGCACGAAGTTTTGCCAACTCTGATGCCAGGTGGAGGGCGAATTCACGTCGTCCGTCATAATGTGCAGATAGGCCTCAGAATAATCGCGGTAGTTTTTGTTATTCCACGTAATGGCGTAGACGAAACCCATGAAGCCGCCGTATACGATGGGCAATTTCCAGTATTTCCGGTTGTAGATCTGACCCAGCCCGGGGAAGACGGCCGAATAGATCACGGCGCGTGTAGGGTTCGGGCGGAAGGGGGCGGGGAGCGGCGAGGAGGCGGTGCGTCCGATGGGCGCGGTGGCCGAATCGGCGCGGTGCCAAAGCTCGCGGGCGGTGAGGCTGTCGACGAGCAGGCCGTCGACGCGGAGCAGGGTATCGGCCGGATCGGGTAGGGTTGTGCCGAGCGTGTCTGGCTGCTGGGCCCGCACCACGGCGGGTAGCGCGGTCCAGACGGCGGCGCAGACCAAAAGTCGGCTGAGGGTTTGACTGACCTTACTCACGCGGTGCACATCTCGTTTAACTCTGCTTCATGCCGTCCAGTAGGCGCATGATGCCTTCCAATTCTTGCTCTGAGGCAAAGGGGATGGTGATCTTCCCCTTGCCGTTCCGTTCGTCGTAAGTGAGGCGCACTTTCGTCTGAAAAAAAGCGGCCAGATGCTCCTTGAGGATCTTAAATTCATCCGGGAGGAGCTTGTGGGGGCGGCGCTCAGGGTCGGCCTCGGCCTGTTGGTGCTTGACCTCGGCGGAGGCGTTGCGAGCCAGCTCTTCGACGGTGCGCACCGAGAGTCCCTGCGTCAAAATCTGCTCGTAGAGGGCCAATTGCACCTCCGGATCCTCCACCGAGAGCAGGGCGCGGGCGTGCCCCATGTCGATGCGCTTATCCTTGAGTCCGACCTGAATCTCCGCCGGGAGCTTGAGCAAACGCAGGTAGTTAGCCACCGTAGCGCGCTTCTTGCCCACGCGCTCGCTGAGTTGCTCTTGCGTAAATCCGTTGGCGTCGATTAGCCGCTGATAAGCGAGGGCCGTTTCGATGGCGTTCAGATCTTCGCGCTGGATGTTCTCAATGAGGGCCAGCTCAGCGATATTCTCGTCTTCGGCGGTCTTGATGTAGGCGGGGATCTTGTCTAACCCGATCCTTTCGGCAGCCCGATAGCGGCGCTCGCCCGCGATGATCAAGTAATGGCCATCGCCTTTTTCTTTGAGTATGATCGGCTGTATGACGCCGTATGTGCGGAGGGACTGGGCCAATTCCTCGAGTGATTCTTCTTCGAAAATGGAGCGTGGCTGTCCGGGGTTGGGCTCGATGCGATCAAGCTCTATTTCGTTAATGGACGACGATCCGCTCGTCACAATTTCGTCTGGCGGGGCGAGCAGTGCGTCGAGTCCGCGACCTAATCTGTTGCGTGTGGCTTTGGCCATAAGAGGTGCGTATTTATGCGGTGGTGTTCTTTTCGATAATCTCCTGGGCGAGCTGCATGTGGTTTGTCGAGCCCTGCGACTCGGCGTCGTAGAGGAGGATGGGTCGGCCGAAGCTGGAGGCCTCGACCAGTTTGACGTTGCGGCGGATGACGGTCTTGAAAACCAGGTCTTGGAAGGGGCGCTTGACCTCTTCGTAGATCTGATTGGCCACGCGGAGGCGTGCGTCATACATGGTGATCAAAAAACCTTCGATCTCGAGGGATGGGTTGAGCTTCGACTTGATGATTTTGATCGTGTTCAGCAGCTTGCTAATGCCCTCAAGGGCAAAATATTCGCATTGTACGGGGATGATGACTGCGTCTGCGGCCGTGAGGGCGTTGACGGTGATCAGTCCGAGTGAGGGCGAGCAATCGATGAGGATGAAGTCGTAGCTGTCGCGGAGGGGCTGGACGACGCGCTTCAAAATCTGTTCCCGCCGCTCCATGTTGAGCATTTCTATCTCGGCGCCGACCAGATCGATGTGCGAGGGGAGCACCTCGAGTCCATTGAGTTCGGTGCGCACGATGGCCTCCTGCGGCTCGTCGCCATTGATAAGGCATTCGTAGAGCGAGGTGGGTAAATTCTTAATGTCGACACCCAATCCGGAGGAGGCGTTGGCCTGCGGATCGGCGTCGATGACGAGCACGCGCTTCTCCAGCGCAGCCAGCGAGGCAGCCAGATTGATCGTTGTCGTGGTCTTTCCCACGCCGCCTTTTTGATTGGCTAATGCGATAACTTTTCCCATTGAATATTGGCTTTGAGACAAGTCAAAGGTCGGCTTGTTCCACGTTCTGCGTCGGCCTTTGTTCGGCGCAAAGGTAGTTCTGTTTTGTGTTTATTGGAATACGTCCATGCGTGGAACGGCCCTAATGTGGCGGGAAGTGCTGTCGATGATAGGGTGGGGGAGCCTCGTTGGGAGGGAAAAACAGACGCTCCGCATGCACCTAACGCCCAATCTACGCCTCTTGCGAAGCGTCTCAAGGGACGTATTCAATACGTCCCTACGCCGGCACCTACCTAAGGGTCGACGGGGATCTATTGAAAGGAAACGGATTCCTCCATGCGTGTCAGATGGAAAAAATCTCGGGTTGCGCTGTCGGCGATGGGGTGGGGGAGGCGGTATAGAAGTCGTTCGTTTTGCGGACGAAGGCGGAGGGGCGATAGGCGTCGTGACAGAAAACTACGCGGAGGTGATCTCTGGCGGCCTCGTCGAGCAGGAGGCAGCGCTCGCGGTAGGAGTCCAGGGGGCGGATGTCGTAGGCCGAGATCCACGTGGGGGATAGGTGGGCCGCCGTGGGGACGATGTCGCCGGGGAAGAGCACGCCCGGCCCGCCGTCGGGGCGTTGGATGCGGACGGCGATTTGCCCATCCGTGTGGCCATCGTGCAGGGTCAGGCGGACGAGTGGATGGATGAGCGTCTCGGACGTGTCGATGGGGGAGAGGAGGCCGGCGTGGCGGATGGCGTCGATATGCTCGGTGGAAAAGGAGTCTTTCTCGAGGGCGTTCGGGGCGGCGCAGGCGTCGAGCTGGGCACGGCTGACGTGAACGCGAGCGCGCGGGTAGGTGGCTACGATGCGCCCCAAGTCGTCCATTCGGGTCGTGCCGCCGCAGTGATCAAAGTGCAGGTGGGTGAGGATGACGTCCGTCACGTCGTCAGGCCGGATGCCGAGGCGAGTCAGCGTAACGGCGGGGTCCGTCAATTGATGAAAAGCGTAATACGATCGGATGAGCCGTTCCAGATGTTTCGTGCCGACGCCTGTGTCAATCAGCAGGATGCGATCCTCGACACGGACCAGACCGATCTGCATGGCCAGCACGCAACGGTTCAGGTGATCCGCCTCGTAACGTCGTCCCCAAGCCGTACGTGGCACGGCGCCGAACATGGCACCCCCGTCGGCATAAAAAAGTCCTGCGTTAAAAAGTTGGATAGTCATGGCGTGGGATGATTGATGAGGGATGGTCAATGGTTTCGCTGCGTGGGTGCGTCATTCGGTGAGAAATGTACCGGAAACATGGATCTGCCCCCATGTAGGGGTGTAAAAACATACGCGCCCCAAACAGCCTCGCAAAAAACGAAAGGGTTCAAAATGAGAACCGTGGCGTGGGTACATTATTGGGTGAGATACGAATAGCAACAAATGTGTGCACCGAAAACGTGTCCGATACACGTATCCGTCCCTTGACGGAGATGCTCGGGGGGGGGCGTAAGTTTTTCGCCTCGATCCGTAGGGGGTGGAAAAGTGAAAAGTCTAAAAATTAGCACCCGATACCAGGGGAAAACCCGCCGGGTATCGGGCCTTTTTAAGGGTTCACCTTCCGTTTCTTTACTCTTCTGGCAAAGTGATCTCCGGACTGCTTCCGCCACCCGGCGTGCCACCGCCGCCGCCACTGCCCGTGTCCGGTTTCTTGCCTTCGCCGCCACCCTCGGGCTTCTTCGGCGCCTCCGGCTCGGGGAGATGGATATCCGGCTTGTCGCCCTCCTTCGGTTTCTTGGGCTTCGGCTCTTTCGGTTGGGGCGGGGTGTCCGGTTTCTTCTTCTTTTTGTCTGCCGCCGATTTTTTCTGAGCCAGACTCTGGTGGTAAGCCTTATCGGTCCGGTCGACGAGGCTGTTCAGGTGCTCTGCGAGCTGCTTGAGTGCTGCTTTATCGACCGACGCGACGCCGGAGACATAGGCCGCTTTGAGCATGAAGACCACGCGGTTATAAATGGCATCCGTCTTCGGTCGCACTTCAGCCGCCGTCGGCAAATTGCTTCGGTGCGGGTTCTTGACACTCTGCAGATAGAGCTTTTTGCATTCCCCGTTGGCCGCCTCCAATTTCGCGAGGGCAGACGTGAGGCGCAACGTGGTCACGTGCGCAGCGTTCTCGGTTTTCTTCAGGTCGACCAGCAGGCCATCGATATGCGACGATTGGCGGTCGAACGACTCGCGCTGCACCCGTCCGTAGCTGTTGATTACCAGCGCCAACTCCGACGCAGCCTTCTCCTCGGCCTCTTCCGGTGAGAAGACGCAAGCACGAATCAACCGGAAGATGTAAGTAAGAATGCGATCACGCTCCTCGTTCTTTTTGTTCATCGTTTTGGTTAGCGTCTCTGCGACCACCTCCTTACCGATGTCTTCTTCGGTATCGATGTTGCCTTTCCACTCCGTTTTGAGCGGTTCCGGGAGACCGATTTTTGCAGGCTCGTATTCGTTGACTAAATCGTAAGCCCTGCTGTGAAAATGTACGTGTTGCCCGTTGTCGAGCTTTTTCATCCCTATGGGATCAATTTCAATGATTTCGTCCATTGTGTCATTAATTTGAATGGGTATAAAAACGATCAAAAATAAGCATAGATCAGATAGATGCAAGAAATACGCGTCACTTTTCGGATCCGGGACGTGCGCTGCGCCCCACGACCGATCGGCGAACGGTCTGCGTTTGCCACAGATCTGAGCGAAACCCGCCGGGTTTCATTCAAACTTGTGGCAAAGCCCAAAACCCGGCGGGTTTCGCTCCATGTCGAGTGGCAAAGCCCAAAACCCGGCGGGTTTCGCGCTGCACCGTTCGACGGAGTTCAAAACTTACCGAGGATGGCGCTCCACACGTGCGACCCAACGCCTCTCTGACCTCAAAAAGCATTCAAGCGCCCTACCGCTGTAGGAACGGGGGCGAATGTACAAACATTTAGAAAAGCGAATAGGGTAGGGGGTCAGAATTATTTTTCAACAGACGGGTGGGAGTGCTTTTCGTGGCCTCTGCGGGATCGCGGCGCCCATCTGAAGTGCAATCCTCGCCACGTCTCCCCTCCTACCCCCGCATATAATAAGGAAACGCGCGTGCGCGTACATTATATATATAGCAATGGCCGGCATCCGCCCTGAGGAAGATACCGGCCATTGATGTCCAAAAACAAGAACAGGCGATTTTAGTCTTCGATCGCCTCGATGGACTTCATAAACGCTTCAAAACTGCTTGCATCCAGTGTGCCCGCATACCGACCTGAGCGCGCTTCCTCGATGGCCTCAAGGGTCGCTTCGTTCGGCTTGTAATAAATGGCGTCCAGCAGGATGCTCTCTACAAAGTCATCCACGCTTTGGTGCTCCTCTGTGGCTTTTTTCTTCAGGCGGTCAAGGAGCCCTACGCTCAGATTGAATGCAGCCCGTTTTTTGGGTGTTTGTGCAATCGTTTCCATTGGATGTCTCGTTTTTGGGGGTTGTACAAAGATGGGATGATACGTACCCTTCACTTTCCCAGCACCAAACGCTGGTAGGCCGCGCGCGACTCGGCCACCTCGGCGGGGTCGAGATTGTCGCCATTGCAGAGGGCAACGAGGCCGATGTATTGGGCTTGCACGTAACGGATGGTGGCGATGACGGGCAGGGCGGACTCCTCGATGGTGAATCCTGCTTGCTCGCGGGTGAAGGTCTCGCGGGGACTTCCGGTGGTGATCACGAGGCCGATGGATTTGCCTCGGAGCGCCTCGCGGGTCCCGAAAGCCCAGCCAAAGGCGACAACCTCGTCGATCCACTTTTTGAAGAAGGCCGGGACGTCGTACCAATACATGGGGTACTGAAAGATAATCCGGTCGAATTGCTCAGCGAGGCTTTGCTCAGCGGCAACATCGATGCGTCCGTCGGGGTACTTTTCGTAGAGGTTGCGAACGACGACGGGTGCGCCCTCGGGCAACGATTCGAGCAGCGCTCGGTTGGCTTTTGACGCCGGATAGTTCTCGTGCGTCAGTAAAATCAGGGTCTTCATAAGCTAAAAACTAAAATCTAAGAATTACTTATTGGGTTATGGGAGGTGATGTTTATCGGAATGCGTTTCCGGCCTCGGCGCTCAGTGCGGCAGTCGTAGCCGCTCCTCTTCCATGTCGATACGCATCAGATAGTGGCGCACGATCGCTTCATCAAGGTTCTGATGCGTGCGATTCTCTTGCAGGATACGGCGACGCTGCCGCTCGAGTATCCCGAAGATGAGTTCGCGATGACGCTCGCTGTAGGGCATGATGCGCTGCCAGCGGTCGGCCAAGGCTTGGACATATTCATCGCTCGACTTCAGGTCGTCCGTCGTCTCGGGCTGCTCGCGGAGGTATTCGAGCGCGGCCTCGCGCAGCGCGGCTTGCATGATGGCGTGCGCCTCGTAGGTGGGCATTTCTCGGCTCCATTGCTCTGGCAACTTCAGCCACCGAATGAGCGCAGGCATGGTAAGGCCCTGAAGAATGAGCGTGACTAAAATCACGACGAAGGTGATGAAGAGTATCAAGTCGCGATGCGGAAAAGGCTGCCCGTCGGCCATCAACAAGGGTATCGATAGCGCCGCGGCGAGCGAGACGGCTCCACGCATACCGGCCCAGCCGAGAAGCAGGTTGCCCCGCGGGTCGGGCCGTGCGTCGGCCACCTTGATGAAGCGGCTCATGAAGCGTGTCATCAGCCAGGCTACGCCGCTAGCCCCGATACGGACTGCGATGAGCAGCGCAGAGAAAAGAAGGCCGTAGCCGATAGCTTGCCCCAGCTCGATGCTCTCGTTTCGCAGGCCAGCCATGATCTGCGGCATGCCGAGCCCGATGATCAGAAAGGCGAAGCCGTTGATGAGAAACACAAGGCTTTCCCAGACATTGATGGCCATGACGCGCGAGCTGGTGCTGAGAAAATCGTAGCGCCGCGGAGAGAGAAAGATGCCGGCGCTCACGACGGCCAGCACACCGGAGCTCTGCGCAGCTTCGGCTAAGATATAGATCACGTAGGGCGTGATGATGGTCAGCAGGGTGTCGATCCTGTTGTCTGTCGGTAAGAAGCGGTGGATGCGCATCACGACGTAGCCCATGGCAATACCTAAACAGACGCCGCCGACGACCATCCAGAGGAAACCGAGCGTAGCCTGCCAGAGGATAAACTGACCCGTCCCGACGGCGATAAGGGCAAAGCGGAAGATAATGAACGACGAGGAGTCGTTGAATAACCCCTCGTTGCGAAGTACCGTAGTGACGTCGCGCGGCACACGGACAGATTTCACAATGGACGATGTGCTCACGGTGTCAGTCGGCGAGACGATGCCGCCCAAAACGAAGCCCAGCGCGATGGAAAACCCGGGTAGGATGGCGTTCGCCACCAGGGCGACGACCAGAGCGGTGACGAAGACGACGGGGAAGGCAAAGCTGCTGATGATGCGGCGCAGCCGCCAAAGCTCCTTCCACGAAGCCCCAAAGGCCTCTTCGTAGAGTAGCGGGGGAAGGAAAATAATGAGGATCAGCTCCGGATCAATTTGGATTGCCGGCATGCCGGGCACAAAGCAGAGGGCCAGACCGGCCAACACGAGGAGGATGGGATAGGCTATGCGAAGCCGATTGGCTAGCATGACGGAAATGAGGATCACGACCACGAGGCCGGCCATAAAGAGGGTTTGTTCTATCATAAACAGTGGGATTGGTTCATTTTAGATGCCGTTCGAAACGGATCTCGGTCGCCGAGTCCGTTTTTAGACGGCCGGCTCGAGGGCGTAATGCTGGTAATCGCGAACAAGGGTGCGGAGGAGGGCCTCGTCCGTCACACCATTGTTCGCCAGCCCGAGAAAGCGGCGCACCTCGTTGGCCAACTGGCGGATACGCTCGGGGCGCGTCTGCCGGTCGCCGCCCGTGAGCGTGCGGTTGATGAGGTCGACTTGTGCCAGCGAGAGCCGTTCGGCCTGTGGGAAGACGGGCTGGTAGTCGTGGTTCAGATGGCTGAACTCGTCGAGTGTGACGTGGATCTTCTTGTAGTCTTTCTCCTTGATGACGAGTGTTCCAGCCGCCAAGTCGCCGACCCGCTGATTGTTCTTAGTCAGGGCAATACACAGTATGCCGACGTACGAGGTGTGCATGTCGATGAGCAGAAACAGCCATCGGAACAGGTAAGCCGCCACGGTGGGCCTGTCTCCGTTTTTCATGACTACGCGCATGCCCAGGAAACGCTTGCCGGGCGTCTGCCCATTGTTGAACGTCTCCCAAAAGAAGGAGTAACCGAGCGCGGGAAGGTAAAAGACGGAGAGGATCAGGAAGGAGCCAAACGCATCTTGCTCGCCCCCAGTCATTTGCATGTAGGCGATCCAGAGCCCAAACACGGCCGCGCAGTAAACGAGTAGCAGCACGGTGTCGATCAGCCGCCCCAGGACGCGCGCGCCTAAGCTCGCCGGTGTCTGGTCGATCTGTACGTATTGGCCGGTGACGATGGTAGAATCAGACATAAAAATCGGAGTAGTTACAGGTGAATGTTATGCGTCGCAAGGTCCGGAGCGTCGGGTTAGGCAGCCCTCCCGCGCCTCAGTCCGGAGACCTCGGCCCATTTCAGGCACACCACAAACGACGGATAAGTCTCCCAGCCCAAGCGTTGGATGCGCAAAGATAGACGCTGCCCGAAACTCCCTGAAAAGTTCAGGCGCTCTCACCCGACGATTCCCCTTTTTTGTCAAGGTTTAGGCGGGAGCGTTCTTTGGGGATAACATTTTGGGTTAAGGTTTTGTGGGGTACGTTTTTCGGGATAGCGTTCTGGTCAGGTTTCGTGAGGTACGTTTTGAGAGGGTCTGTCTTGGGTCAAGGTTTTGGCGGATACGTTTTTGGGGGATTATATCTCAGATCCTTTTCCCGGTCGCACAGATTGCGCTGAACATCAAACGCGACGAAATACCTTCGAGACGGCATTCGGATCGTCCTTTTTCCCGAAAAACGGATTCAAGACCTACTTCTGACTGTGCATCTCGCCCATTTTTTCGTGCGATTCCTGTGTGACTCTCCCATTTGCGCCCCAAAATGCACCGCGGTATCGGGATGAATTCCAGACGAGCCACGATAAGCCATCGTGGCGGCTGATTAGGTCCAAAAACAGCCCCTCCCCTCCTATTTCCGTATGATCGATAATAACAATTATGTTAACCTATAATCATAGGGGAGAGGGGATAAAAAAATCCGCGCGACACCCTCCGGATCCATGGAGGGGCCGCGCGGACAGCCAAAAATATTGGACGAATTTACTTCGACATTTCTGCGTTGATCGCGTCGAACTCCTTGTTCATACTCAGATTGTAATAAATGCCTCTGAGTCCGATCATGTATTCTCTTTCCTCTGGTTTCAGCTTGTGTGCCTTCTCAAAGAACGGCAGCGCTTTGCGAAGCATCGCTTCAGCCTTGGCCTTCTCCGCCTTATACTGATTCTGGTCGTTCAGCGAATTGGCCTTGTCCAGCAAGCTCACGCCTTGGTTGAAATAGAGACGCCCCACGCTGAAGATGTTCGATGGATTCTCAGGATCCAAGTCGAGCGCCTTCTTGTAAGCCTCTTCTGCCTTGGCTTCGTCCTTCAGACCGACCTCATAGAGGCTGCCGAGGGCGAAATAGAGCTGCGGGTTGTTGGGGCTCTTGGAAATGGCCGTGTTCAGCAGCTGCATAGCCTGCTCATTGCGCTTGGTGCTGATGTAGACATTGATCATGTTGTTCAGGAAGTAGCTCGAGTCGGGGAAGAGCTTCATGCCCTCCTCCAAGGTCTTCTCCAAGCCGACGGTGTCCTTGAGCACTTGATCGTATACGTAACAGAGCGACTGATAGACATCGAAACGACGGTAGTCCGTTCCTTTTGCCCGGTTCAAGTCCTTGATCGCCTGCTGAGGATTGTCCATTTGCATGGCGGCAATGGCTGCGTAGAATTGCACGATCATAAAGTTGGAATCTCTTGCGGCCGCTTTTTCGCCTTTCATAAAGGGCAGGTCGGCGATCTCGAGATATTGCTCAAAGAAATCGTGGGCTCTCTTGTAATTCCTCTGGTCGAAGAAGTACGCGCCTCCGTTCAAGTAGTAGAGGATGTTTGCGTTGAGCGTACCCTTGATATTCTTCGTGTATTTGGGCTTCACCTTGCCCTTCTCGTTGGGCAGTTGGTCAAGCCGATAGGACTCCTTGAAGTACGGCAGGATGTTTCCAAGCGCCTCATACATGACGGCTTCGTCGGGCTTCTGTCCGAGGATCTGCTTCATGTTTTCGGTACTGAATTGCGTGTCTTCAATGAGGCCGGCCACATACCAGGTCTTTGCGTCGCCCTTTGTCTCAGCGTTTTCCATGGCCCCTTTGATCAGGGTCCGGGCTTCGTTGAAATCCGGTTTGGAATCTTTCGCAATGCGTTCTGCATCGGATACGGCCTTCTTCTGACCAAAGACGACGGTCGTCATCAGACACAAGCCGATGGTTACTAATACTCGCTTCATGTTCTCTAATTTTTAATTGTGTATGAATGGATGATTGATAGCTTCGAGGGATCACGCGTTGTCGGTCGGTGTGTTCGGCGCCTCGTCAGCCGACTCTTCCACGCCGCCAATTCGATCCTCTTCCGATTCGGAGACCACTTTGCAGACGGATGCGATCTCGTCGTTACGTTTCTCCAAGTTGATCAGGCGGACGCCCTGCGTGGCGCGGCCGATCACGTTCAAGTCGGCCACCTTCATGCGAATCGTGATACCGGACTTATTGATGATCATCAGGTCATTGTCCTCGGTGACGTTTTTGATGCCGACCAGCTTGCCCGTCTTTTCGGTCACTTGGATTGTCTTAATGCCCTTACCTCCGCGGTTCGTGACGCGATAATCATCGATGGCGGAGCGCTTGCCGTATCCCTGTTCAGAGACGACGAGCACCGTCTCTTGCTCAGGATGCTTGATGCAGATCATGCCGACTACCTCGTCGTCGTCGCCATCGAGCGTCATGCCACGCACACCGGCGGCCACACGTCCCATCACGCGCACTTTGCTCTCATGGAATCGGATCGCGCGACCATTCCGGTTGGCGATGATCACTTCGTTGTTTCCGTTCGTGAGGCGCACTTGGATCACACCGTCGCCTTCGCGCAGTGCGATGGCATTCACGCCGTTCTGACGCGGACGGGAATAGGCCTCGAGCAACGTCTTTTTGATCAGTCCGCGCTTGGTGCAGAAGAGCAGGTAGTGCGAATTGATGAAGTCCACGTCGCCCGTCAGGTTCTTGATGCGGATAAAGGCATTCACGCGGTCGTCCGAGTCGATGTTGAGGAAGTTTTGGATGGCGCGCCCTTTGGTGTTCTTCGCGCCTTCGGGAATCTCGTAGACCTTCTTCCAGAAGCAGCGCCCTTTGGCGGTGAAGAACAGGATCGTGGCGTGCATCGAAGCCGGATAGATGTGCTCGACAAAATCCTCTTCGCGCGTTTCGGAGCCTTTCGAACCCACCCCACCGCGGGTCTGCGCACGGAACTCACTGAGCGGCGTGCGCTTAATGTAACCCATATGTGAGATGGTGATGATCATTTCGTCGTCGGCGTAGAAGTCTTCCGGGTTCAGCTCTTCGGAGGCGTAGACGATGTCCGTCTTGCGCTCATCGCCGTATTTGTCAATGATTTCTTGGAATTCGTCGCGGATGACCTGCAGCAGTCGGTCTTCGTTTTCGAGGATCTCCTTGAGGCGAGCAATCAGCTTTTCGATCTCCTCGTATTCGGCGCGGAGCTTCTCCTGCTCCAGTCCGGTGAGTTGGCGCAAGCGCATTTCGACGATGGCACGCGCCTGGACTTCGGATAGTTCGAAACGTTCGCGGAGCCGATCAATGGCTTGCTGCGGGCTGCTGGAGGAGCGGATGATGGCGATGACCTCGTCGATGTGATCCGAGGCGATGATCAGCCCTTGGAGGATATGGGCGCGCTCCTCGGCTTTTTTCAGCTCGAAGCGTGTACGGCGCAGGACAACATCGCGGCGATGATCGACGAAGTTGCCGATCAGATCTTTCAGGTTCATCAGCTTCGGCCGACCGTTCACGAGCGCGATGTTGTTCACGCTGAAGGACGACTGTAGGGCCGTCATCTTATACAGCTTGTTCAGCACGATGTTGGCGTTCGCCTCACGCTTCACGTCCACCACGATACGCATACCGCTGCGGTCCGATTCGTCGTTCACGTTCGACACGCCGTCGAGCCGCTTCTCGTTCACCAGATCAGCGATGGCGCGGATCAGCTCCGCCTTGTTCACCATGTAGGGGATTTCGCTGATGACGATTTTATCGTGCGCCGCGCCGCTCTCGATCTCCGCCTTGCCGCGGATGACGATGCGCCCGCGCCCTGTCTCGAACGCCTCCTTGATACCGGCGTAACCGTAGATCGTGGCTCCGGTCGGGAAGTCGGGCGCTTTGACGTGCTCCATCAGTCCTTCGACATCGATCTCGCCACGTGCGTCCACATAAGCCTGACAGGCGCGAAGCACCTCCGTCATGTTGTGCGGGGGCATATTTGTCGCCATACCCACGGCGATGCCCGATGCCCCATTGATAAGCAGGTTCGGGATGCGCGTTGGCAACACCGTAGGCTCTTGCAGTGTATCGTCGAAGTTGAGCTGGAAGTCAACCGTATCCTTATCTATATCCCGCAACATTTCCTCAGCCAATCGGCTTATGCGCGCCTCGGTGTATCGCATAGCGGCCGGGCTGTCGCCGTCCACAGAGCCAAAGTTGCCCTGCCCATCGACCAGCGTGTACCGCATGGACCAATTCTGGGCCAGTCGGACTAACGCAAAGTAGACCGAATAATCGCCGTGCGGGTGGTATTTACCCAGCACTTCGCCGACGATTCTGGCTGCCTTTTTATAGGGTTTGTCTGAAGTATTTCCTAGCTCGTTCATCCCGAAAAGGATGCGCCGATGCACGGGTTTGAATCCGTCTCTAACGTCCGGTAGTGCCCGGGAGACGATGACCGACATCGAGTAGTCGATGTAAGCCGATTTCATCTCTTGATTGATGTCGATCTTGATAATTCTATCCTCTGCCATCTATTACTAATGTATAGCGTTGCGTGAAAAAACAACGCTAAAGTACAGGTTTTCGGATAACGGGCAAGAAAACCTCCTAAAACGAACTTCAACGGGTTTGCTCGTCCGCGCGACGTGCCCGTGGAGATCGTTTTCCTGACGTAACGGACGAGATAAGGCCTAAAACCTGTCTCTGAGAGGCTTATACTCCCCGAATAAGGCCTTACGGAGCATATTTCCAATCGTTCGGAACTTTCCGAAAACCTATTCCATAGCTTATAGATTGCTCGGAACTTCCCGAACTATATTATAGCTCTAATATAATCTATCGGAAACTTCCGAAGCTATTCGCATCATATATAGAAAGCTCCGGATATTCCCGAACAGGATAAATATCATGTATAAATCCATTCGGGAGTTTCCGATCAATTGAAATTGAAATTTAAGACCATTCGGATACTTCCGAAAGATTGGATATGCATATTAAAGAATTTCGGGAAGATCCGAAAGCCTTAAAAATAGAGTATGGGCTTATCGGGAAGATCCGAAGAATATATACGAGGAGTTTATTTCTTTCGGATAATTCCGAGAGTATGTAATAGATGTGTATATACTTTCGGAACTTCCCGAAATAGGGATACAGAATGGAACTATCGTTCGGGAAGTTCCGATTGATTGAAAATGCGGTCTATGAGGGCTTAACAGGGCGAAGCGGGCTTGTTTTTGTGCTCCGTAAGGGTCTAACGAGGCGGAGCGAGCTTGTTTTCGTGCTTCATAAGGGCTTAACAGGGTGGAACGAGACTGTTTTCGTACTTCATAAGGGCTTCGAGGTGGCGAAGAAGGGGTGCGAGGTGGCGCGCGGAGCCTTCGGGGAGGCAGAATGGGCCGAAATAGTAGGGATTTCGAACAGCGTCTTACATTTGCCACGTATTTACACGCAAGAAGTATGAATATTGGTTACACAAAGGGGTTGACCCTTCTTCTGCTTGTCCGAATGCTCTCAGCGTGCCATTCGGAGGGGAAAGAGATCGAAGAGAATGCAATTCGTTTCGAGTCGGTGGTGGTTGAAAAGACTTATCCTGTGGAAAACAAGAAGGACACTACGACTGAGGGGCGTGTGCTGAAGATCCACTTCACGTATCCGACGGAGTATGCCAACCGGGGCGTGCTTGAGGCTGTGCAACAGCAATTCGTCCGGAGCATGCTGGGCGATACGTATGCGCAACTGCCAATCAAGGAGGCGGTGAATAAGTATGTCGAGGATTACGGCTTGCACCTGAAGGACAAGGACGTTTCGGACTTTGAGCAGGACACGGAGGACCGCACGGCGGTGATGGACTTCGAGGGCGAGGAATTCGACACCTCTGACCGGCCGTCGCTACCGGAATATGAGCTGCTGAGCGATAGCATTCTGTTTAACCAAAAAGACGTGCTGTGTTACTCCGTCTATCGGGAATACAACGCTGGGACACCCTCGCCAGTCCGCACGTACACCAATTGGGTGATCGACCTGAAGACGGGCAACCGCGTGACGGAAAGCGAGATTTTCAATGAGGACTACAAGGACGATCTGGCGAAGATCATCGTGGACGCTATTGCGCTATATAACAATGTAGACAAGGTGGCCGATCTGGAGAACATCGGCTTCTATAACATCAATGAGATATACCCGAACCGCAATTTCTATGTGGATGACATCGGGATCACCTATACTTTCAACGAAAGCGACATCGCAGCGGGCGCGCTGGGAGCCACTTCGGTGCGCATCCCCTACGAGAAAGTCCGCCATCTGATGCGCCATGACAGTCCGATCGCACATCTGGTCTTTTGACGCACGGAATGGAGGCTGTCAACCGTTATTATCCCGACCTGAACGAGACGCAACGTCGGCAATTTGAAGCGCTGGGTGCGCTTTACACCGACTGGAATGCGAAGATCAACGTGATCTCGCGTCGGGACATCGAAAATCTGTATTTGCATCACGTGCTACACTCGCTGAGCATCGAGCGGATGATCCGTTTTCGGGCGGGATCGGCGGTGATGGACGTGGGTACGGGCGGAGGTTTTCCGGGCATTCCGCTGGCCATCCTTTTCCCCGAAGTGACGTTCCATTTGGTGGACAGCGTGGGGAAGAAGATCCGCGTGGCGCAGGCCGTGGCGGAGGCGCTGGAGCTACGGAATGTGACGACGTGCCACGAGCGCGTGGAGGACGAACGAGGCCGATTTGACTTCGTGGTGAGTCGGGCGGTAATGCCACTGCGCGACTTGGCCGCAGCGGTGCGGAAGAACATCCGTGAGGAACAACAAAACGCGCTGCCCAACGGATTGATTTGCCTCAAGGGCGGAGAGCTGCAACACGAGATCGCGCCGTTCAAGAAGCAGGCCGTGTGCCTCGACATCGATGCCTATTTCCGGGAACCTTATTTCAAGACCAAGCAAATCGTCTATATCCCCCTATGATTACGATCAAACAGTTTGAATTCAATCCCTTCGGGGAGAATACCTATGTGCTCAGCGATGAGACACGGGAGGCCGTCGTCGTGGACTGCGGCTGCATGATGGCGCGCGAACGGAGTGCGCTCTCAGATTACATCACGGAGCACGGTCTGACGCCGGTTAGGCTGCTCTGCACGCATCTGCATTTCGACCACATCATCGGTAACGCCTTCATCCGCGATACGTATGGGTTGCTGCCCGAGGCTTCGCAAAAGGATGTGGAAGCGTTGCCATCGCTTGAGGAGCAGATGGCTGGACTGGGTCTGCCGCCGAGCAAAGCGTTCGAGACGGTGCCGGCGACGAAATACCTGTCCGAGGGCGACACGGTGCGCTTCGGACAGTCGGAATTACAAGTGCTGGCTACACCGGGCCATTCACCGGGTAGCCTTTCCTTTTATGCGTCGCAGGATGGCTTCGTGCTGTCCGGCGACGCGTTGTTTGAAGGCAGCATCGGTCGGACAGACCTATGGGGCGGCGACTTAAGGACGCTCATCACGGCCATCCGCGAGAAGTTGCTGACGCTGCCTGACGCTACAGTCGTCTATTCGGGCCACGGCCCCGCGACGACCGTTGGCATAGAGAAAAACGAGAATCCTTACTTATAATCATCATACAATCAAAAGAGACATGGATACGAACAAATTTTCCAACCGTCATATCGGCGTTACGACCGATGACGACAAAGCTGCGATGCTGAAAGCCATCGGGGTAAACTCGCTGGATGAGCTGATCGAACAAACGATACCCTCGGACATCCGCCTGACGAAACCGCTGAACCTGCCCCCCGCGATGACGGAGCGCAAGTTCGCTGAGCACATCGCCGAGCTGGCAGGCAAGAACAAGATATTCACCTCCTACATCGGTATGGGATGGTACGACACGGTTTGCCCGGCGCCCATTGTGCGCAATGTGTTTGAGAACCCCGCGTGGTACACCTCTTACACGCCGTATCAGGCCGAGATCTCGCAGGGTCGTTTGGAGGCGCTACTGAATTTCCAGACCGTGATCTGCGAACTGACCGGGCTACCGCTGACCAACTGCTCGCTTTTGGACGAGGCTACGGCAGCTGCTGAGGCCGCTACGATGTTTCATGGCACACGCAGCCGCGCTCAGGCTAAGGCTGGGGCGAACACGCTCTTCGTCGATGAGCACGTGTTTGAGTCGACCAAGGCTGTGATCCATACGCGCATGGAGCCGCAAGGCATCGAGGTGGTGACAGGCGACTTCAAGACGTTTGAGTTTACCGACAAGGTATTCGCCGCCATCGTGCAATACCCGAATGGCGACGGTGAGATCGAAGATTATCGTGCGTTTGTGGAGGCAGCTCACGCCAAGGATGTGCGCGTAGCTGTAGCGGCTGACCTGATGAGCCTCGTGCTGCTGACGCCTCCGGGCGAATGGGGTGCGGACGTGGTGTTCGGTAGCAGTCAGCGCTTCGGTATTCCGATGTTCTACGGCGGTCCATCGGCAGGCTATTTCGCCACGAAGGACGAGTATAAGCGTACCATCCCCGGCCGTATCATCGGTATCTCGGTCGACGCTTACAATCACCCCGCTTACCGTCTGGCACTGCAGACGCGCGAGCAGCATATCAAGCGCGAGAAGGCCACGTCGAACATCTGTACTGCACAGGCACTGCTGGCTACGATGGCCGGATTCTACGCCGTTTATCACGGTCCCGACGGACTGCGCGACATCGCCTCACGTATTCACGCTTACGCCGGATTCTTAGCCGAAGAACTTGAGAAGCTGGGCTATAAGCAGGAGAACAAGAACTTCTTCGATACGCTCAAGATCGCACTGCCGGCAGGCGTAGAGGTCAAGACGCTGCGCGAGATCGCACTGGAGTGCAACATCAACTTGCGCTACTTCGAGGACGGTCACGTGGGCATCAGCCTTGACGAGACGACGCAACCCAAGTCGCTGGCCGTGCTGCTGCAAATGTTTGCCGGTGTGGCAGGCAAGACGTATGCTGCCAATGTGGACGACATCAACCGCGGTCGCTACTTCGATGAGAAGTTCGTGCGCACCTCCAAGTTCATGGAGCAGGAACTCTTCGCCAAGTATCACACCGAGACCGAGCTGATGCGTTACATCAAACGCCTTGAGCGCCGCGACATCTCGCTGGCTCACTCCATGATTCCGCTGGGTTCGTGCACGATGAAGCTCAATGCCGCTTCTGAAATGCTGCCGCTCAGTCGGCCGGAGTTCCAGAACATCCACCCCTACGCCCCCGTGGATCAGGCAGCCGGATACATTGAAATGATCGAGAACCTCTCCGCGGCACTGATCGAGATCACCGGTCTGAAGGGCGTCACGCTGCAACCGAACTCCGGCGCTGCGGGCGAGTACACCGGTCTGCGCATCATCCGCTCTTACCTCGAAAGCATCGGACAGGGACACCGCAACGTGGTGCTGCTGCCGGCTTCGGCTCACGGTACGAACCCCGCCAGCGCCATCCAGTGTGGCTTCACGACCGTCACCGTACGCTGCGACGAGAAAGGAAACGTCGACCTGGCAGACTTCCGCGCCAAGGCCGAGGAGAACCGTGACAACCTGGCCGCGAGCATGATCACCTACCCCTCGACGCACGGCATCTTCGAGACGGACATCAAGGAAATGTGCGACATCGTGCATGCCTGCGGCGGACAGCTCTACATGGACGGCGCCAACATGAACGCTCAGGTCGGTCTGACGAACCCCGGAACGATCGGCGCTGACGTCTGCCACCTGAACCTCCACAAGACCTTCGCTTCGCCTCACGGCGGCGGTGGCCCCGGTGTAGGTCCTGTTTGCGTGGCTGAGCACCTGCTGCCCTTCCTCCCCTCCCACCCCGTTGCCTTTGGCAACAGCCTCAACACCGTGGCTGCTGCGCCTTACGGTAGCGCCGGTATCCTGCCTATCACCTATGGCTATATCCGCATGATGGGTGCCGACGGGCTGACGGAAGCGACCAAGGTGGCCATCCTCAACGCCAACTACCTGGCCGCGAAGTTGGAGAAGGACTACGGCATCGTTTATAACGGTGCGCGCGGACGCGTCGGTCATGAGCTGATCCTCGAATGCCGCACCATCAAGGAGCAATCTGGCATCGACGAGAGCGACATCGCCAAGCGCCTCATGGACTTTGGCTATCACGCCCCCACCCTCTCCTTCCCCGTGCACGGCACGCTCATGATCGAGCCGACCGAGAGCGAGAGCAAGCACGAGCTGGATCGCTTTGTGGAAGTGATGCAGTGCATCCGCCAGGAGATCGACGAGGTGGAGAAGGGCACGGCCGACAAGGAGGACAATGTGCTCAAGAACGCACCGCACCCCGAGTATGAGGTGACGGCCGACGAGTGGAGCCATCCCTATCCGCGCACCAAGGCGGCCTTCCCGCTGGAGTGGTTGCACGACGGCAAGTTCTGGGTCAACGTGGCCCGCGTCAACAATGCCTATGGCGACCGTAACCTGGTGCCCACCCTCTGCGGCTGCTGCCAGTGCTGATCCCCCATGTGTACGTTATATATAATGTACGCATAGATATAGTGTAACAGGTAAGCCCGGTCACTCCTTTCGTAGAGAGCGGCCGGGCTTCTTTCACTTTTAGATTTTAGATCCCCTTATGATGAAGTATTTCCAAGAAGCCGACATCGCTGTCACGGTCTGCGACTGCGAGGGACGGATCATCGATATGAACAACCAATCGCGCGAGGTGAACCTCAAGCCCGGACAGGAGCTGATCGGCTGTAATGTGCTCGACTGTCACCCCGAGCCCGCCCGCACGATGCTCGAAGACATGATGCGCAACGAACGCAAACACGTCTACACGATCGAAAAGAACGGTCGCAAGAAGCTCATCTACCAGATCCCCTGGTACGAGGACGGCCAATACATGGGATTCATGGAGCTATCCATGGTCATCCCCTTCGAGATGGATCACAAGATTCGCAAACCCAAAACAGAGTGACATTATGGCACACATCACCATGATCACCGGTGCCACCGCAGGCATCGGTCGGGCTACGGCCCACCTATTGGCCCAGGACGGCCACCAACTGATCCTCACCGGCCGACGCCGCGAACGCCTCGAAGCCCTCCGCGACGAGCTGGCCCGGACCTACCCCAAGAGCCGCTTCCTAGCACTCACCTTCGACGTTCGTCGCCGTGACGCCGTCGAGGAAGCCATCGCCAGCCTGCCCGACGAATGGCAGGCCATCGACACGCTTATCAACAACGCCGGACTGGCCGTCGGACTTGAGCCGCTCCACGAGGGCGACCCCGACGACTGGGAACGCATGATCGACACCAACATCAAAGGCCTGCTCTACGTCACCCGCGCCGTCGCCCCGGGCATGGTCGCCCGCCGCGCTGGACACATCGTCAACCTCGGCTCCATCGCCGGCCGCGAGGTCTACCCCGGCGGCGCCGTCTACTGCGCCACGAAGCACGCCGTGCGCGCCCTCAGCCAAGGCATGCGTCAGGACCTCCTGCCGTACGGCATCCGCGTGAGCCTCATCTGCCCCGGCGCCGTGGAGACGGAGTTCTCCATCGTCCGCTTCAAGGGCGACAACCAACGCGCCGCCAGCGTCTATGACGGCTACACGCCGCTCTCGGCCGACGACATCGCCCGCACCATCCGCTTCGCCCTCGCCGCCCCCGCGCACGTCGACCTGCAGGACATCCTCGTCATGCCCACCGCCCAGGCCGACGCCCGCACCATCCATCGCACGCCGAAGAGCTGAAATACCGTTCCGAGGTGGGTGTCGATACGTTCCGAACGTGGTTATGATACGTTCGGAACGTGGTTGCGATACGTCCGGAACGTGGTTGCGATACGTTCGGAACGTGGTTATGATACGTCCGGAACGTGGTTGCGATACGTTCGGAACGTGGTTGCGATACGTTCGGAACGTGGTTATGACCACCTCGGAACGTCATTAGACCACGTCCGGAACGTATTACAACCACCTCGGAACCTATTGGAATACGTTCCGAACCTATTAAAACCACCTCACCAACGTATTATAATAGGTTCCGAACGTATTCCGACCACCTCCCTAACGTATTATGACCACCTCGGAACGTATTACGGGGGTGCAAATTCGCCCCCGGAGAGACTCGATTCGCATGCTACATTTGCGCCCTCAATTAAACAGGATTCGTAACGCATAGCACATCATCACAATGGCTGAACAGATTACCCCCCAAGAGGAAGGCAAAAAGAGCCTCAACTTCATCGAACAAATGGTAGAAAAAGACCTCGCTGAAGGTCGCAACGGCGGACGCGTACAGACGCGCTTCCCACCCGAGCCGAACGGTTATTTACACATCGGTCACGCCAAGGCCATCTGCCTCGACTTCGGCATCGCCCGTAAGTATGGCGGCACGTGCAACCTGCGCTTCGACGACACCAACCCCATCAAAGAAGACGTCGAGTATGTCGACTCCATTCAGGAGGACATCCAGTGGCTCGGCTTCCGCTGGGAAAACATCTATTACGCCTCCGACTATTTCGGTCAGCTCTTTGAGTTTGCCCTCTGGCTCATCGATCACGGTCATGCTTATGTGGATGAACAGACGGCCGAGGTCATCGCCGAGCAGAAGGGATCACCCACGCAGCCCGGCCGCGAAAGCCCCTTCCGCAACCGTCCCACGGCGGAGAGTCGCGACCTTTTCCTGCGCATGAACAGCGGCGAGTTTGACGAAGGAGCCATGACCCTCCGCGCCAAAATCGATATGGCATCGCCCAACATGCACTTCCGCGACCCGATCATCTATCGCATCATCAAAACGCCGCACCACCGCACAGGCCGCACCTGGAACGTCTACCCGATGTACGACTTCGCCCACGGCCAAAGCGACTATTTCGAGGGCGTCACCCATTCGCTCTGCACGCTCGAGTTCGAGGTGCACCGCCCGCTCTACGACTACTTCATCGACCGCCTCATCGAAAGTCCCTTCAAGACCGAGGACAATTACCGCACCCGTCAGACGGAGTTCAATCGCCTCAACCTGACCTACACCGTCATGAGCAAGCGCAAACTGTTGCAGCTCGTCAAGGAGCACCGCGTCAACGGTTGGGACGACCCCCGCATGCCGACCATCTGTGGCTATCGCCGCCGCGGCTTCACCCCCGCCTCGATCCGCAATTTCGTGGACATGATCGGCTACACGAAGTACGACGGCGTCATCGACGTAGCCCTGCTTGAGCATGCCGTGCGCGAGGATCTGAACGCCACCGCCCGCCGCGTGGCCGCTGTGCTCCACCCCGTGAAGCTCATCATCACCAACTATCCCGAGGGGCAAGTCGAGATGATGGAATCCGTCAACAACCCGGAGAACCTCGCCGAGGGCACACACCCGATCGCCTTCACCCGCGAACTTTATATCGAGCGCGAGGACTTCATGGAGGAGGCTCCGAAGAATTACTATCGCCTCACGCCCGGTCAAGAGGTGCGTCTGCGCTGCGCCTACATCGTCCGCTGCACCGGTTGCAAGAAGAACGAAGCCGGCGAGGTGACAGAGGTCTATGCCGAATACGATCCGCAGACAAAGACTGGTATGCCCGAAAGTAACCGTCGCGTCAAGGGCACCATCCATTGGGTGTCGACCTCGCATGCACTCAAGGCCGAGGTGCGCCTCTACGACCGACTTTTCACCGTCGAGAACCCGATGGAGGAGAAGGATCGTGACTTCCTCGAGCTGCTCAATCCGAACTCCCTCGAGGTGCTCACCGACTGCTACGTAGAGGAGGATCTGGCCACGGCCCGCCCCTACGACCATTTCCAATTCCAACGCGTGGGCTACTTCAACCTCGATCCCGACAGCCACGACGGACGTCTCATCTTCAACCGCACTGTCTCCTTGCGTGATACCTGGAGCAAGAAGAAGAACCGATGACCGCCCTGGAACGATTTAACGAGATGCGCGAGCAAGGTTCGGAGGTCTACTTCGATACCGACGAGATCATCGAACTGCTCGAGTATTTCGATGAGAAGGACGACCGCGAAGGCTACACCCAAGCCCTGGAATTGGGGCTTAGGCTCCACCCCGAGGATGTGGAGATCCGGACTATGGAATGCCGGCTCTACATGTACGACCGTGACTATGACAAGGCCCTGCAACTGATCCGTTCCCTGCGTAAGCAGGCCGACGCGGAGACGACGCTCCTCAACGCCATGGAGTTGGAATGCCTCTATGGCACCAACCGCGCCGACGAGGCCACTGCCATACTCCGCGCCCTGCCCACGGACGAGAACACGGAGGCAATCTACGAGGCCCTGTCCGGCTTGCTTGTCGAGATGGATCGCGACGAAGAGGCCCTGCTGGTCGTGAACCTCGGCTTGGAGCTTTTCCCCGAAAACCTCACCCTCAAGGAGGAGCGTTGCTATCACACCGAGCGCCAGAAACGTTGGCAGGAAGCCGCCGAACAGTGCGAGGAGCTGATCGACCTCGACCCCTACTCCGGCGATTACTGGTTCATGCACGGCCGCATTATGATCAAGCTCGGCGAATACGACCGTGCTATCCGCTCGCTGGAGTTCGCTCAGACTTGCGACGAGGACGACATCGAGGCCAAGCTGCTCCGCACCTTCCTGCTCTACTTCACTCACAACTACGAGAAGGCCGTCGAGGCCTACTTCGAACTCATCGCCGACGAGCGGTTCGTCAACGAGCAACTGCGCAGCTTCACCGAGAAATACGATCTCAGCTACGACGATCTGGAGAAGGCCAGTCAGGAGTTTCATCGCCTTTTCGGTTCGCTGCAAGACCTGGCCAAGACACTCGTCGGCACATCAAGCGCCGCAGAGGCCACGGAGGCGTTCGACTTGGATCTCAAAAAGCAGATCGAGTACATCGTCGGCAAACTCATCCTCGAGGCCCGTGCCATTCGTAAGGGCGGGCGAGAGTGGGACGCAGAGCTGCTGGAGGATCTGCGCTTCCTTCGCTTCGGCGATCTGGAGCGCTCCGATCCGGGCAATAGCCCCGAGGGGAATCATCTCTTCGACGACATTTTGAATCATAAATTCTATCAGAACTGACCACACATGGGACGTACAATTAAAGACTACGCCCTGCTGACCCTCAAGGGTATTGGCATGGGTGCAGCGGACGTCATCCCGGGCGTCTCCGGCGGCACGATTGCCTTCATTGTCGGCATCTACGGCGAGTTGATCGATTCCATCAAACGCATCGGATCGCCCGCCTCGCTACGGCTACTCTTCACCTTCCGCCTCGGCGCCTTCTGGCAGGCCATCAACGGCAATTTCCTGCTGGCCATCGTAGCCGGTATAGGCATCAGCATCTTCTCGTTGGCTCGACTGGTGACCTACCTGCTCGTCCACCAACCCGTGCTCGTATGGGCCTTCTTCTTTGGGCTTGTACTGGCATCCACGTGGTTCGTCTCGCGTGAAGTCACCCGATGGGACGTTAAGAGCATTGCGGGATTTGTCGTTGGCGCTGTGGCCGCATGGTTCATCACCGTCATGACGCCGGCCGAGACGCCCTCCGCGCTGTGGTTCATCTTTCTCTGCGGCGTCATCGCCATCTGCGCCATGATCCTGCCTGGCATCTCGGGCAGCTTCATCCTCGTACTGCTGGGCAAATACTTCTACATCATGGAGGCCGTCAAGACGCTCAACCTGCCTGTCATGCTTGTCTTCATCGCCGGTGCAGCCATCGGTATCTCACTCTTTTCGCACGCCCTATCGTACGCCCTGCATCGGTTTCACAACGTCACTATTGCCGTCCTGAGCGGATTTATGCTTGGATCGCTCAATAAGGTATGGCCGTGGAAAGAGACGATCGAGACCTATGTAGACAGTCACGGCGAAGTGCGTCCGCTGATCGAGGCCAACATCCTGCCCGACCACCTCGTCTGGGAAGGCGTCGCCCTGGCCGTAGCCGGATTCGCCCTCGTCTGCGTGCTCGAACTTACCGCCGGGAGAAAAGCGAAAAATGCCGGGTAGCCGTGAGTAGCCGTGAACATCTGCCTGGCCTTTTTCGTTTCCCTGACATGCGCAGCGAGCGCGCTTAGTTTTTCTCCCGATTATTCATCAACCCCCTAAACTCATAATGGAAAAGGAATATTATTACCTCAAGAACGGCATGAAGCAGGGTCCTTTCACCCTCGATGCTTTGAAGAAAGAACCTATCAATCCCGACACGCAAGTGTATCATTCCGAGGTGCTGGACTTTGCGCCTGCACGCACGTTCCCCGAGTTGCAGTCCTTCTTCGCCGAGGACCGCGGTACCACCGTCGACGAGTCGAACTACAATCGCCGCGAGCCAAACTACAACACCTCGGCCGGCACCCCGTCGCCACAGACGGCTTTCGAGGCCGCCGGTAACGGTGCCTCCTCCTCTACCTACAACCCGAACATGCAGCGTCCGCCCATGCCGGAGAACTACCTCGTTTGGGCCATCCTCGTCACCATCTGCTGCTGCCTTCCTCTCGGCATTGTGTCCATCATCAATGCAACAAAGGTCAGCTCGGCCTATGCCGTAGGTGACTATGTGGGCGCCGAAAAGGCCTCGAAAGACGCTAAGAAGTGGGCCATCTGGGGAGCCGTCTCCGGAAGTGTCTTCGTGGTGCTCTACATCCTCTTTGTTGTCGTTGTTGCCGCTGCAGGGTTCATGGATGCCTAATCCGTCATACTCGCCATCGGTTTCACATACGCGGTGCGCCTGTCTTCTTCACTCAATCGATAGACGGGCGTGCCGCTCGCTTTTTGTCCCTCCGCCCCCATGTCACACCCCACTCGTCGACGATTGCTGATCTTCAGCCTGCCGCTACTGCTGATTGCTCTGGTCGCGCTGATCATCGTCTACTATCGCGTCAGCCCGACCTCCTCGGTCTTCTTTCCCAAATGCGCCTTCCTTCTGCTGACCGGACTCAAATGCCCCGGCTGCGGTTCGCAGCGCGCAGTCCACGCCCTGCTGCACGCTGACCTCGCGTCGGCCTTCGCGCACAACGCCCTGCTCGTCCTCTCCCTGCCCTACCTCGCCCTACTGATCGGCGCCCGCCTCTATGTCTATCTCTACCCCACGAGCAGCCTCCGAGCCACCCTCGAGAGCCCTCTGGCCATCCGCACCTACTTCGTCATCACCATCGCCTTTTGGATCGCCCGCAACGTGTTCGGGTTCTAAAGTCGGTGAGAGCGACAAAATGGCGCTCCACAAAAAAGCCCGAGGCGATGTAACCCCCGGGCTTCAATCGTAAAACAAGTAGCAGAAAGATGTCTTAGCGGACGGCAGCCTTGTAAGCACGACCGTTACTCAGTATGATGATTGGTCAAACGGCTTGCGGCAGACTGAAAAACGTTTGCGGAAGTTCCGCAAATCGAAAAGAGGACGTTTTAGCGTTTGCGGAAGTTCCGCAAATCAAAAAGAGGGCGTTTTGGCGTTTGCGGAAGTTCCGCAAATCAAAAAGAGGACGTTTTGACGTTTGCGGAAGTTCCGCAAATCAAGAAAAGGACGTTTTGGCGCTTGCGGAAGTTCCGCAAATCAAGAAGAGGACATTTTGGCGCTTGCGGAAGTTCCGCAAATCGAAAAGAGGACGTTTTGGCGCTTGCGGAAGTTCCGCAAATCAGAAAGAGAACGTTTTGACGCTTGCGGAAGTTCCGCAAATCAAAAAGAGGACGTTTTGGCGTTTGCGGAAGTTCCGCAAGCACTGTTTTCTTCATTATGATGTATGCGGAAGGTCCGCACGTTCTTCGTACGAGACTACAGGGTGCTGCATCAGCGTATCTCCTCATAATCGACGTATTCGCCTTCATCGTCGGCAAAGACTTTCTTCCGGTGGGGCACCGTTTCGTCTTCCTCAATAAAGGTGCGAGACGAGTACGACCGCGACGAGGCGTCCGAGGCGCCACCTGCGGATGTGCCGCCCGAGGCGTACGGATTGCCCGCGCTATAGGGACCACGACCGCCGAAGAAGAGCGCCCGGATGATCCGTAACACGGACGTGCCGAGCATCACAACGAGGAAGACAACGACGAAAACGAAGAATAGAAAAAACGTAAGCATATAATTTGGGTTGTGGTTTTGTGCGGGCAAAAGTAGGGTGTTAAATCCGGGAAGACAGGATAAGGCCCCTTACCTTTGCCGCGATTCAAAACCATTAACTGTTTTCCTATTATGAAGAAGTATTTAGCTGAGATGATCGGCACGATGGTGCTGGTCTTGATGGGCTGCGGCGTGGCTGTCAGCCTGAATTGTTCGTCCGACTGTGCCGACACGGCCAACGCAGGCACAGTCCTCGGTACGGCACTGGCGTTCGGCCTCTCCGTGGTAGCGATGGCCTACACCATTGGCGGCATCTCGGGGTGCCACATCAACCCGGCCATTACGCTGGGCATGCTCCTCAGCCGACGGATAAGCGCCAAGGACGCGGGCATGTACATGCTGTTTCAGGTCATTGGTGCCATCATCGGCGCGTGTGTGTTGTGGCTGCTGACGTCGGGCACCGAGTCGCTTGCAGGCGGCACGGGCGCTAACGATCTCCAAGGCGGCATTTCGGTCACGAGCGGACTGCTGGCCGAGATCTTCTTTACCTGCGTCTTCGTGCTGGTTGTGCTGGGCGCAACGGCCCGGACGAATGGCGCTACATCGGGCTTTGCTGGCCTGGCCATTGGCCTGTCTCTCGTGCTTGTCCACCTCGTCTGCATCCGTTACACGGGTACGTCCGTCAACCCGGCACGTTCCATCGGCCCGGCGCTCTTCCAAGGCGGATCGGCACTGGCTAACCTGTGGATCTTCATCGTCGGCCCGTTCGTCGGTGCAGCCTTAGCAGCCCTCATATGGCGCGTCATCGATCCAGATAAAGCGGCCTAACCTTCGCGAGGGCAGCTCGAACCTATGAAAAGCCCCGGCATACAAGGACGTATGTCGGGGCTTTCTCTTGTCTATCCATAAGGGGCGGAGTCACTCCACCACCACCTTGCGCGCCGTGCCATCGCTCAGGGAGACGATATAGAGGCCGGGCGGGAGCGCCAGACTGGCTTCGCCGCGCTGTACGCGGAGTGTGCCGACTTGCACGCCCGTCAAGGTGTACACACGCGCCGTCAGGGGACGTTCAGAGGTGACGATGAGCAGTCCGCGCTCGGAGTGCACCGTCGGACGGGCATCGTTGGCGACGAGGAGCACGTTGGCTGTGGGCGCAGTGAGCGTCACGTCGTACGTTAGGGTGAGCTTCGGGTAGGCCGCGTTTGTTACCTCGCAAGTGAGCGTGTGGCCAGACAGTGCGGCGGGGAAGGTGAAGCGTCCCTCGTGCGACTGGGTCGGGGTGACCTCCGTCGCACCGTCGCGCCAGGTGTAGACCGACGTGGCGCCCTGCACGGTGTATTCACTCGAAAGATCGACCCTGTCAGCCGGTGCCGTGATCGTCCTCCGCGCTTGCGGCGTGTAAGAGCGGAGATACATCGGCTTGGGCAGCGCGGAGAAGGTGAAGCGGTTCGACTCGCACATGATCTCCAACGTCTTGAGCGGCAGCAGGGGCAGCTTGAGTGTCTGCATGCCGTTGTTCATGGTGGAGATGAAGTCGATGTAGGGGCAGGCCGATACGTCAAGCTCGGCAATGGAGTTGTTGTAGAGCGGCAGGTTTTGCAGCGCGCGACAATCGGAGAGGTCGAGCCTCGTCAGTCGGTTGTCGTAGGCTGCCAGGCGCAGGAGCGACTTGCACCCCTTGACGTTCAGCTCTGTCAGCTGATTGTCGTAGCAGAAGAGCTGCTGCAGGTTGGCCAGGTTCGATACGTCGAGGCGCTTCAGTTTGTTGCTGCGCACAGAGACGAGTTTGAGGAGCGGATTGCGCGAGAAATCAATCTCTTCCAGACTGCATTTGGCGGCGTAAAACTCCGTCAAGAGGGGGTTGTTCGAGAGATCGAAACGCGTGAATGGGTTGCCGCTCAGGCAGAGGAACGTGAGGCGTGGGTTGCGCGTCACGTCGAGCGTGGCGATGCGGTTGTAGCGACAGCAGAAGTGCTGGAGGTTGACGTTCGTGGTGATGTCCATGCGTGTCAGCAGGTTGTCGTAACAGTCCACATGCACCAGCGCCGAATCGCGTGTCAGGAGCAGCGACGTGAGGTTGTTCACCTGGCAACGCAGCACGCGCAGCGAGTCGAAGCCGGAGAGATCCAGATCGCCCGCCAGATACTTGTCGTTCCAAATGATCGCCGTCAGTCGTCCGCCCGGCCCCCACGTCAGGCCCGTCACCGTGGCCCAATCGATGGCGTTGGTGTCGGCTATGCCTAACTGCTGAAAGTTTTTCCGGCCCTCGTCGGCGGCGTTTTGCCGCAGGAAGGCCCTCAGTTGAGCTGTCTCACCGGCATGAAAAGGCTGCCCCACGAGGCGCGCGGCACACGTGAGGCAGACCATGACGGCGAGCAGCATGATGGCTCGCTTTTTCATATCAAGAATGTGTTACCAAATCGTTACCCGCTTCTCTTTCGGGATAAACATCGGGCTGCTTTCGGTGATGCCGAAAGCCTTATACCAGGCGTCGATCTGCGGCAGTTCGCCGTTGACGCGCCACTTACCCAAGGCGTGCGGATCGGTCTTCGTGCGACGCAGGATCTCCTCATCGCGGATGTTGCCCGCCCAGACGAAGGAGTAAGCCAGGAAGAAGCGCTGATCGGGAGTGAAGCCGAGCTTATCCTCTTGCGGCTGGCCGGCCGTAGCCTCCTTGAAGGCTTGGTAAGCGATCTGCAAACCGCCGAAGTCGGCCAGTGTTTCGCCGAGCGTAAACTTGCCGTTGGCGTGTACACCGGGCGCTACGTAGATGCTGTCGTAGAAGTCTGACATCACCTTGGCGCGCTCGTTGAACTTCTTCGCGTCGGCTTCCGTCCACCAGTTCTTCAGGTTGCCGTCCTTGTCGAACTGGCGACCCTGATCGTCGAATCCGTGCGTCATCTCGTGACCGATCACTACGCCGATAGCGCCGTAATTGAAGGCGTCGTCGGCCTGCATGTCGAAGAAGGGGTATTGCAGGATGCCGGCCGGGAAGCAGATCTCGTTCGTCGTCGGGTTATAGTAGGCGTTGACCGTCTGCGGCGTCATGTACCATTTGTCGCGGTCCACCGGCTTGGTGGCCTTGTCCAGCATTTCGCGCACCGCAAAGCGACTCACACGATCCATGTTGGCCAGATACGTCTCCTCGGGTTTGATCTCCAGCGGCGAATAGTCTTTCCACTTGTCCGGGTATCCGATCTTGACATAGAAGGCGTTCAGCTTTTCCAGCGCCCGTTGCTTCGTCTCGGCGCTCATCCAGTCTAATTTCTCGATGCGTGCGGCGTAAGCCTTTTGCAGGTTATGCACCAAGTTCACCATGCGCTCTTTGGCCTCGGGTGGGAAATATTTCGCCACATAGAGCTCGCCCACGGCCTCGCCTAAGCCACCGCTCACGCTGCCCTGCGCGCGCTTCCATCGCGGCTGCATCTCGGTCTTTCCGGAGAGCACGCGGCCGTAGAAATCGAAATTCAGCGCGTACACCTCATCGCTCAACGACGAGGCTGCGTTGTCGATCAGCTTCCACTCCAAATACGACTTGATGGCCGAGAGTGGCTCGGCGGCGATCACCTTCGAGACCTCCTTCATCGGCTCCTCTTGTGAGACGGATAGCTCCTTGATGTCCACCTTCAGCGTGGCCAGGAATTTCGTCCAGTCGATGTTCGGCACCAGCTTTTGCAGGCCGCTGACGGGCATCTTGTGATAGTTCGCGTACGGATCGCGGCGCTTGACCTTGTCGAAGTGCGACCGGGCCAGACGCGTCTCAATGCGCATCACGTCCTCCATGTGCTTCCGCGCGTCGGCCTTCGAGTAGCCGAACATCTCGAACATCTTCACCACGTGCGCCTTGAAGGCCTCGCGGACCTTCGTCGTGCTCTCGTCGTTCTCGAGGTAATAATCCCGCTCGCCGAGCGAGAGGCCGCCCTGATACGTGCCGAAAAGGTTCCGCTTGCTGTCCATCACGTCCGCCTCCACATAGACGCTGAAGAAGGGGTCTATGCCGATCAGCATCAACTCCGGCAGGAAGGTCGAGAGCTCCCTTTTGTCCTTGATCGCGCCCACGCGGTCGAGCCACGGCTTGAGCGGCGCCACACCCTCGGCATTGCGCCGCGTGCTGTCCATCGCCAGGTTGTAGAGGTCGCCAATCTTCTGCGCCACCGACCCCGGCTCATTCTTCCGCCCCGCTATCTCCTCGATCAGCGACTTGAGCTGTTCGCGGTTATTCTCGGCCAGCATGTCGAACGATCCGAAGCGCGAATACTCGCCCGTCAGCGGGTGCGTCTTCATCCAGCCGCCGCAGGCGTACTGATAAAAATCGACGGCAGGATCCGCCGTCTTGTCCAAATTCTCAATGCGGATACCCGCATCTCCGGCCGGCGTCGCTGCCGGCTGCGCTTGTGCATTTCCTGTCATCATCAGTGGAATGATTGCTGCTACTTGTAAATACTTTCGATTCATGTGATATGTAGTATGATTAAAAGAACGTCTCTCTTGTGTTGAGGCTTCCACGCCTCATTCTTCACTTCTCATTTCGCGGTCACCCCGCTCTCCTCAAACCGCCCGTTGCGCCAGGTGTAGACCTTCCATCCGTCGATGAAAAACCGATTCGCCTTCTCCTGCAACGCTTGGTCGAAATATTTCGGCGTGTTGTATCGCACGCTCATCGTCAGATCGTCGGGCGACAGCTTGTAGTGAAACAAATCGATGTCCGCCGCCGCGCAGATCTCCTTGAAATCCTCCGACGTCGTATCCGCGTCCGCCCGGAGGAAGTCCCTCATCGTGGCCGGGCGATACATCCCCTCGGTCGGCAGCGGCGTCCAGTCCGTGGTGAAAAATTCCACCCTCGAGTCCTGCCCCTGCCTCACGATCCCCACCGACGTGATCAGGCAGATCACATACGTATGGTTCACCAACGGCAGCCGCCGTATTTGGATGAAATTCCCCATGCTCGTCTCCAGCCACAGGTAGTCGTCCGTCATCTTCCAGATCTCGGCCATACCGCCCATCTCGTTGTTCACGATCGCCTTTTCGCCAGCCCGATGCATGTCCACGAGCGTCTTCCGACTCGCCTCATTGAGTAAAACCAATTGCGTATCGGGCATCTTCAAAAACAGCTCCGCTACGTCCTGCGCCTGCGCAGCTGCCGACATAGCCGCCGCCAAAACCATTGCGATCCAACGCTTCCTCATTGTCATTATCCTTCAAATTGCTGATTTTTTACGGGTGCCAAAAGTACAAACTCCCCCTTTGCCCAGCCCGCGACCCATCCCAGCCCGTCGCAGCCCCGCCATGTCGCCCGATGCGCCATCTCCCCCCCGTCGCAGCCTCGCCATGTTACTCGACGCGCCATCCCTCCGCGTCGAAGCCCCCCAATTTATCCCCTGCGGGCATCCCCTCATGTATGGCTAAACTATCCTACATATATCCTACATCTACACCATGACCGTCTCTTCATTCTCTCCATTTAATCTGATCTACATCATGTATGGCCTATCATTCTAATAGATCTATCGGATAAGCATATTGTAAGCCCATTCTTCCGTTCGTCATTCCCGCAAATACACAGTGTCTAAGTGTACACGCCGCCATCAATTTATCTTATACATACTGTCTAAGTCGGATATACAATGGAAAGAATATCCATACATGGTATATGAGTATAAAATCCATCGTCTTTTATACTCATACACCATGACTATCTCTATTATCCAGCGGATTTTATATTCATACACCATGTATAAGCCATAAATCCAGCATATCTATTTTCTATACACCGATTAAAGCCCCCTCAAGAGAATCGATGAGACCTCAATGCGTAGGCATGTCCCCTCGTGTCACACGACGAGACCGCGACTGCCCGCTATGCCCCGCCGACTCAGTCGACAGCGCTTCGACGACCTTCCATGCCCCGCCGTGTCGCTCGATGCCGATCCGACGACCTGAGCAGTCGCCCCGAGACAAAAAATGAGGATGCTGCGGCCAGAATTCTCCCCTCGATCACGTTTTTCGCGGAAAAATCCTCCGGTGACCCCTCTCCGCAAAGCGTTCAGAATAAAACGGTTCGGTTGCAGGGAAACAAGTCACCGTTTCTTTTGTGATTTTTTTAGTGTTGCAGATTTGGCGTAGAGTCAAAGATTCGTTCATCTTTGCGGCCGCTAAGAAAAAAACAAGGCACGGTGCCATAGCTCAGTTGGTAGAGCAAAGGACTGAAAATCCTTGTGTCCCTGGTTCGATTCCCGGTGGCACCACTTCAAAAACCTCCATAAGCAGTACACAAATCAAGTGTGCTGCTTTTTTTATTTCCCCCTATCGTACTGCGGCGCCCATCGGGTGCGCCATCGTCCTTACCTATACGTTTACACAAACGCCTCCCCCACCCGATTGCTCACCACACCTTACTTTTGCCGCCATGAATTTTGAAGTGATCCAAACGGACAGCCGATCCAAGGCACGCGCGGGACGCATCACGACCGACCATGGCGTGATCGAAACGCCCATCTTCATGCCCGTCGGCACCCAAGGCGCGGTCAAGGCCGTGCATATGGCCGAACTCCAAAGTGAGGTCGGCGCGCAAATCATCTTAGGAAATACGTATCATCTCTACCTCCGCCCGGGTGTCGACACGCTCGAGCGCGCCGGTGGCCTGCACCGCTTCAACGGTTGGGGCGGCCCGATACTGACGGATAGCGGCGGCTTCCAAGTCTTTTCGTTGGCCGACCGCCGCAAGCTGACGGCCGAGGGCGCGGAGTTCCGCTCGCATATCGACGGCAGCAAGCATCTCTTCTCGCCCGAGCGTGTGATGGACATTGAGCGCTCCATCGGCGCGGACATCATCATGGCCTTTGACGAATGCTGCCCCGGCGACGCCGACCACGCCTATGCCGAGCGCTCGCTGAACCTTACCGAGCAATGGCTCGGCCGCTGCCTCAAACGTTTCAAGGAGACGGAGCCGCGCTACGGCTACCACCAAAGCCTCTTCCCGATTGTGCAGGGCTGCGTCTATCCCGACCTGCGCACGCGGGCAGCCGAACGCGTGGCTGAAGCTGGCGCAGAAGGCAACGCGATCGGTGGGCTGTCGGTGGGCGAGCCTACGGAGGTCATGTATGAGATGATCGAGCTGGTCAACGCCATCCTGCCTACGGACAAGCCGCGCTACCTGATGGGCGTCGGTACGCCGGCGAACCTCCTGGAGGCCATCGAGCGGGGCGTCGACATGTTCGACTGCATCATGCCGACGCGCAACGGACGCAATGGCCAACTCTTCACCGCCCGCGGCACGATGAACATGCGCAATCGCAAATGGGCCGACGATTTCTCGCCCATCGATCCGGACGGCCACTGCACCGTGGACTTGCTCCATAGTCGCGCCTACCTGCACCACCTTTTCCGCGCCGAAGAGCTGCTGGCTTTGCAGATCGCTTCCATCCACAACCTCGCGTTCTACCTCTGGCTGGTTGGCGAGGCTCGACGACACATCTTGGCGGGCGACTTCACGACGTGGAAGGCCGGCATGGTGAAACAACTCTCGGAACGGATCTGAATGCTACGTATCCCCTCCCTCAAACTCACGCGGATCGACCGATACATCATCGGCAAATTCCTCGGCACGTATGTCTTCACCATCCTGCTGGTGATCGCCATCACCGTCGTCTTCGACTTCAACGAGAAGATCGACCATTTCGTCGGCGCCCGCGCCACGGCCACGTTGCGCGGCATCGTCTTCGAATACTACCTCAACTTCATCCCCTACTTCATCAGCATTTTCAGCCCGCTTTTCACCTTCATTGCCGTCATCTTCTTCACCTCGAAGCTGGCCGACAAGTCGGAGATCATCGCCACGCTGGCTTGCGGCGTCAGCTTCCGTCGCCTGATGCGCCCCTACCTCATCGCTGCGGCCATCATCGCCTCGGCGAACTATCTGCTGAACGCCTACATCATCCCCCCGGCTAACATCGTCAGGATCAACTTCCAAAACAAGCACATCCGCGACAAGAAAGTCTCGTCGGCCCACAACATCCAGCTCGAGGTCGAGCCGGACGTCTTCGCCTACTTCGATCGCTACGACGCCATCGCCTCGATGGGCTATCGCTTCTCCCTCGACCGCTTCAAGGACAAGAACCTCGTCTCGCGCCTCACCGCCGAATCCATCCAGTACGACTCGCTCTATCGGTGGACCATCCTCAACTACGTCATCCGCGACTTCGACGGCATGCGCGAGCATATCACCACCGGCGAACGCAAGGACACGACGCTCACCTTCATGCCCTCCGACTTCCTCATCTCCGAGGGCGACTGCGAGACGATGACCATGCCGCAACTTGCCGCCCACATCCGCCGACAGAAGGAGCGCAAGCTGAGCAACACCCAGTTTTTCGAGATCGAGTATCACCAACGCATTGCCACCACCCTCTCCTTCTTTATCCTCACCGTCATCGGCGCCTCGCTTTCCTCGCGGAAGATCAAGGGCGGAATGGGTCTCAACATCGGCATCGGCTTCGCCCTCAGCTTCTCCTACATCCTCTTCTCCAAAATCACCTCCACCTTCGCCATCAGCGGCTATGTCAGCCCCATGATCGCAGTCTGGATCCCGAACATTATCTACCTCTTTATTACTATCCACCTTTACCGCAAAGCCCCGCGGTAAAACTTAATCATCCCCTATCCTATGCGCGCCTCCGCCCTTCAATACCTCTATTTGCAGAAGCCTGTGACGACGATCATCGTGCTTTGCCTCGTCACCATCCTGCCCTGGATCGCCACCGGCGACTTTTCCACCAAAGGCGAGCCGCGCGAAGCCTCCGTGGCCGTCTCCATGCTCGAAACCGGCAACTGGACCCTGCCGAAGGTCTACGCCGACGAGTTCGCCTACAAGCCGCCGATGGCGCACTGGATGATGGCCCTCGCCTCCCTGCCTGGCGGCCGCGTCACGGAGCTGACCGCCCGCCTCCCCTCCGCAGTGGCCTACACCGTGCTCGGCGCCATGATGCTCATCTTCTTGGGGCGGCGTGTGCGCTTTCAGGAAGCCTTCATCGCCGTCTGTGTCATGCTCACGTGCGTCGAGATCCACCGCGCCGGCATGACAGCCCGCGTCGACATGGTCCTCACCGGCTTCATCGTCGCCGCCCTCCTACAGATGTACCGGTGGGAAGAAAAGCTCGCCCTGAAAGGCCTACCCGTCATCATTCCGCTTTTACTCAGCGGCGCCGTGCTCACCAAGGGGCCGGTCGGCATCATCTTGCCGCTTTTCATCTTCGGCACGTACCTCATCCTGCTCCGCCGCCACAGCGCCTTGCAGATCTTCAAGGCCCTGCTTTACATCGGCGTCAGCGCCGCCTTTCTGCCCTTGCTCTGGTACATCGCGGCGTGGCGTCAGGGTGGCGACGCGTTCCTCAACGTCGTTTTAGCTGAAAACTTCGGCCGCTTCTTCCACCTCAGCGAGGCCGCCATTTCGTACGACCTGGGGCACAAGGAGCCCATTTGGTACAACTTCGTCACGCTCGTGGCCGGCTTCCTGCCCTGGACGCTCCTCCTCGTCTTCTCCCTCTTCGGCTTCAACCGCAAGCCGAACGACAAACGCGGCGAGCACCCCACGCTCGGCAGCCGCGTCCGCCACATCGTCGCCGGCCTTCTGGCGATGGATCGCGTACGCCTTTTCAGCCTCGTCGCCGCCGTCTGCACGCTCGTCTTCTACACCATCCCGAGCAGCAAGCGGAGCGTCTACCTGATGCCCGCCTATCCTTTTATCTCCCTCTTTGTGGCGCAGGCGATGCTCTACGTCGCCGAACACCGCTCCCGCTGTACACGCGTCTTCGCCGCCGTTTTCGCCGCCATTGGCACGGCCGCATTCGGCGTGGCCGTGCTCACCGCTGCCGGTGCCCTGCGCCCGGTGGAGATCGTCGCCAAATTCACCGACCGCGCCGACACGCTCGAGACGGTCAGCGCCGTTGCGCAAGGCTTTGCCCATCCCTCGGTCGGCACGATCGTCATCCTCGCCATCTTAGCCCTGGCCCTGCTGACGGTCGGCTATCAAATGTCACGGCGGATCAACATCAAGATCCTCTACGCCTCGCTTTTCCTGAGCGTCGCCCTGAACCTCTTCGTCGACGGCGCCATCATGCACAACTTGCGCAACCGCACCTCCTCGCGCGAGTTTGCCGACCGCATCCGCAGCGAGTTTCCGGCCGAGCGGGATCGGATCTACGTCATGAACGACCTCCGCGCGGGCTTCACCAACCTCTACGGCCTCAATTTTTACCTCGGCAACCGCTTCCGCAACTTCGACGCCGAACGTCCCGCCGAGGGCGCCCTCCTCTTGGCCGACTGCGACGAAGATCTGCTCACTGAGCGCTTCGGCCGGCTGTACACCTTCCGCCGCATCGCCCACTCTACGCACAGGCTCTCCGACGTCCGCAGCAGCGTGACGCTCTACCGCTTCGAGCGCATCCGCCCGTAATGCTTCGAGAGGGCAGACATTCACTGTCTGCCCATAAACGACAAATCGGGTAGGGAAATCTTTATAGGATCTCTCTACCCGATTTGCTGTTTGGGAGACACCTCAAAAGAGCCCGTTCAGCTCCTCGGTTCGGAAGAATTGCGGCATCTCGCTCACTGCTTTCGAGGGTGTTTCCGGTGTAAACACTCCGAGGCGATCGGAATGCTCCATGGCCTTCTTTAAGCGCGGCTTTAGCTTCAAATAGATGTCATTGTTTTCCGCCTTGTAATAGTCCTCGTTTTTATCATAGTCTTTCATGTGCTTCTTAAAATCTTCTTCCATTTCTTTGTAGTCTTTGTAAGCTTTGGCTGTATATATGAAATGAAGCAGGAACCAGAACTCAAGGCAGGGGTTATTCACGATCACCCGGACCCGCTTCGCGTATTTCTTACCATGGAGCACTTTCTCTCGGCATTCAATAAATGTCCGCATCGGGTCTTTTTTACCCCCGGTTGCTTCTCGCTGCTCCTTTTTGATCTGGTCCAAGTCGACGATCCAAAAGACCTTGTCGTACTCCTCTTGGGCCAGCTTACAAACAAGCTCGCATAGGTCTTCGATACGCTTCTTCTTAGGGAGTTCTGGCTTGATGGTGAGGCGTATCTGCTGCTTATCCTGTTCTTCCTGCTTATTCTCCAGCTCATACTTCTTCATCATTTGTAGGTACCAGATCTCTGTCTTCCCGTCGGCCACGATGGCAAACGCAGGATTCGTTTTCCGCTTATTTCTTCCCATGATTCAAATCGATATGCGTGTCACCGAGGATTGGCGTGCCACTCAGTTTGCCGCTTTTATAGGCGTTCAGCACGTTGGTCTTTTTCCCAATTACCGAGCGATCAAAGTCGGCCAGCGAATAGAGTTCGGTAGCATCGGCGTTAGACTTATCCGTAAACCAAATGGCATCGTTTCGAAAGAGGTCGCGGTCGTCCAGCAGCTCCCGATTGTGCGTCGTGGCGAGGATCTGTGAATCCTTCGTGTTGAGCAGGTAGGAGACGATGAAATGCCGATAGAGATCGGGGTGTAGTGAGGTCTCTAATTCGTCGATGAGCATGGCACGCGGGTCTTTGATAAAGAGGGCCAGCAAGCCAGCAAATTCATAATACCGCTTTGTACCGCGCGACTCTTCAGCTAATGGTAACTGATATTTCTCGCCGTTTACGGTATGCTCGAGCATGACCTTTTTAATGACCGCTTTCCCATCTCCTTTGAGCACTATGTTATCATCCATCCACATCGCCAATGGATCATTGATAAATGACAGAATGTCTTCAACTTCGTGTGAGCCATCTATCTCTCGGCTTTGGATGACAATATCGGAGATATGCAAATCGGCTTGTTGCAAGATGGGGATCATGTCTGACGGCAGGAGCGCACCTTTCTCCATCTTGGAGTAGATGAATGTGTAGAAGGAGGTTTGCGGCTGCACCATGCGCTTTAGGTAAAACTTGAACCAGTCTACCACCTCTTGCAGCTCTTTGGAGTCGACGTTGGTTTTCAGATATCCCCCCAGCACCGTATTGTTCCATAATGTATTCGCAGTAAGACTCTGCTTCACGGCTTTGCTTCTCGTCATCTTGCTGCCGAATTTGATTTCGACAAATTGCCGCTCGAGGTCCGTCGTCCGTTGATAGATGCGGGCTTTGTTGGGGGTATAATAGGCATAGAGTTCCTCGGCCACGACGGCCTCCTGCGTGAACTCCACCCGGTAGGCGTACCGCACCTCGTTACGGATAAATTCGATGGAGAGGACGGTGGGCTGTTTCGGGGTGTCGGGATCGAAGAGGTAGGGCTCGAAGTCCAGGCGCTCTGTTTTCTTGTTTTTGGGCTTGATCACCAACTGCCGGAGAAAGTCGAGCGCTTTGAGCACCGTCGTTTTACCCGAGGCGTTGGCTCCGTAGAGGAGGGCCAGCTTGAGTATTCGTCGGCCTCCGCAACGGGTGACGTACGCCTCTTCGAGGTGGTCGGACTTATCGGCCTCGAACGAAAGCGTCTGCTTGTCTTTAATCGAACCGAAGTTCTGTATGCTGAAATTGAGAATCATTGATCTACTGCTTTTACTTGGCGGCAAAAATAGGCCGGGGCGGGGGACTGAACGCATACAAGGGGCGGCCGGTTCACGAATCTTTCTACATTCGCCGCCGGCTCGGGCGGAAAGATGCTCTCCGGAGCGCGTTGTTTGATTTGATTTTTCTCCAAAACCGGGTTTTGGACGTGTTGCACGATCTGCAATCCTCCAGAATCAGATTCTGAGCCTTTGCAACGGTCTGCAATCCTTCGGAATCAGATTCTGAGCCTTTGCAACGGTCTGCAATCCTCCAGAATCAGATTCTGAGCCTTTGCAACGGTCTGCAATTCTCCAGAATCAGATTCTGAGCCTTTGCAACAGTCTGCAATCCTCCAGAATCAGATTCTGAGCCTTTGCAACGGTCTGCAATCTTCCAGAATCAGATTCTGAGCCTTTGCAACGGTCTGCAATCCTCCAGAATCGGATTCTGAGCCTTTGCAACGGTCTGCAATCCTTCGGAATCAGATTCTGAAGCACATTGCAAGGCTTGCTTTCACGCACAACCTCTTATGCAGCTATAATTCAATATTCATATGATCGATAACACCAATTTGACAAGGGTCCGCATGCTGAATTTCTATCAGATAATGGACAACGTAATCACCTATTTGAATCAGGAAGACTTGGAAACCTTGAAGTTGAAGGATCCAGTTAAGGTCTTCACTGACAAGTTCAACGATTTCGATAAGCTCATCCAGCCGATGCGTAGCAGTGGGCTGTCGAAAGATCTGTACGAACTCGACGATCGGCGTGACAGAGCCATGGGGCGGCTCTCTACACACCTGCGTCTCTTCTCCGATTATCCCGAAGCAGACAAGGCCAAGGCGGCTAAGGAGCTGCTTCAGATCTATCGTAAGTACGGGAGTTTGCCGCAGAACAAGCCGAATCGTGAAGAGACGGCCCTCATCAAAAACCTCCTGCAAGACTTTGAGCCGGCTGACATCAAAGCGAAGCTCGCCCTGATTGGCGCCGATAAGTGGGTCAGCGTGCTCAAGGAGGTGAACGACGCATTCAGCGTCATGTATGGCCGGCAGGTTAAGCACGAGTCCATGCTTGATCCGGGCGCCGTGAAAGAGAAACGCGACGCGGTGTACGACGAGTTCAAGAAGCTCACGAACGTCATCAACGCGCTGGCAACGCTCGGTGGCGAGGCGGCATACAAGTCGATCATTGACATGATCAATACCGAGATGAAGAAAGCCGTCCTGGCCGAGCGCCCGGAGACCAAGAAGCCGTCTGACCCTAAGCAGCCCAAGACTCCGAAGGAGCCTAAGGAGCCGAAACAACCCAAGGAACCGAAGCAACCTGAGCAGCCGAAGGATCCGAAGCAGCCGGAGACGCCTCAGCCGCCCAAACCGGGCGGTGAGAAACCGAAGCCGGGCGGCGACGGTAATCCTGACATTACGCTGCCCGAGGAATAAGGTACCCGACAAATTTTACTGGCGGCCGCAGCCGCCTATCTGGGTAGGGGCGAATGGCATTCGCCCCTACTTTTATATTTGGCTTTCATTTTCCCTCCCCCTTTCCCCTTATGGATTTCAAACTCGTCTCTTCATACCGGCCGACGGGCGACCAACCCGAGGCCATCGATGCCCTATCGCGAGGCATCGAGGACGGCGTGCCGTATCAGACCCTCCTCGGCGTCACCGGCTCCGGCAAAACGTTCACCATCGCAAACGTCGTGGAGCGGGTCCGCAAACCCACGCTCGTTTTGAGTCACAACAAGACGCTGGCCGCCCAACTCTACAGCGAATTCAAGTCCTTCTTCCCGCAGAACGCCGTCGAGTACTTCGTTTCCTACTACGACTACTATCAGCCCGAGGCTTACCTGCCCACCACCGACACGTACATCGAGAAGGATATGGCCATCAATCAAGAAATCGACAAGCTCCGCCTGCGCGCCACGGCTTCGCTCCTCTCCGGGCGTCGCGACGTGCTGGTCGTCTCGTCCGTCTCCTGCCTTTATGGCATGGCCGACCCGCGGGCCTTCGAAGAGCAAGTCGTGCACGTGGAGCGCGGCATGCGCATCGCCCGCGACAAGTTGCTCCGCCGCTTCGTAGACGCGCTCTACGTCAATAACAAAGTGGAATTTAACTCCGGCAGCTTCCGGGTCAATGGCGACACGGTCGACATCTTCCCCGCCATCGAGGGGTATGACGGAATGGCATACCGCATCGAGTTTTGGGGCGACGAGGTGGAGCGCATCTCCTCATTTAACCCTGTCGACGGGCGCGAGTATGACGAACAAGACACCCTTCAGATCTATCCCACCAACCTCTTCGTTACCACCCAAGAGCGCATCCACTCGGCGCTTGGGCAGATTCGCCTCGACCTCGGCGAACGCGTGCAGCAGCTGCAGGAGATGGGCAAACCTTTCGAGGCCAAGCGGCTCGAGGAGCGCGTCACGTACGATCTGGAGATGATTCAGGAGCTGGGCCACTGCGCGGGCATCGAAAACTATTCGCGTTACCTGGACGGACGGCGCCCGGGTGAGCGCCCATTTTGTTTGCTGGACTATTTTCCGAAGGACTTTCTGCTCGTCATCGACGAAAGCCATGTCACCGTGCCGCAGATTCGCGCCATGTATGGCGGCGACCGCTCGCGCAAGGAGACGCTCGTCGAATACGGCTTCCGACTGCCGGCCGCACTCGACAACAGGCCCCAAACGTTCGACGAATTTGAGTCCCTCACGCCGCAAGCCGTCTACGTCAGCGCCACGCCGGCCGAGTACGAGCTGGCCAAGAGCGGCGGCATTGTCGTGGAGCAGGTGATCCGCCCGACGGGCCTGCCCGACCCGGTCATCGAGGTGCGCCCGAGCCAAAACCAGATCGACGACCTGATGGAGGAGATCTCGCAACGGACGGAGGTCAACGAACGCGTGCTCGTCACGACCCTCACCAAGCGCATGGCCGAAGAATTAACGGACTATCTCAAGCGCATGAACGTGCGCTGCAACTATATCCATAGCGACGTCGACACGCTCGAGCGCATCCGCATCATGGACGACCTCCGCAGCGGAGAGTTCGACGTGCTCATCGGCGTCAACCTGCTCCGCGAGGGCCTCGACCTGCCGGAGGTCTCGCTCGTGGCCGTCATCGACGCAGACAAAGAGGGCTTCCTCCGCTCCCACCGCTCGCTCACGCAGACGGCCGGGCGCGCGGCCCGCAACCTCAACGGCCGCGTGATCTTCTATGCCGACAAGATCACCGACAGCATGCGCATGACGATCGACGAAACGAATCGCCGACGCGAAAAACAGCTCAATTACAACCGCGCACACGGCATCACCCCCCGTACCGCCATCAAACAAAGCTCCGCCTCCGTGCTGGGCGATCGCGCACAAGCGTCCGCCGTGCCCTACGCCTACACCGAGCCCGAACCCTCGCTCGTTGCCGAGCCGGTAGTGAGCTACATGACGCGTCCACAACTTGAAAAGGCGATCGAACGTGCGCGCCGTCGGATGACAGAGGCGGCTCGCAAACTGGAGTTCATCGAGGCAGCCCAATACCGCGACGAAATGCTAAAGCTCCAGGAGCTGCTCGACGGAAAACCGAAGGACGACGAACCGCAACCGAAGGAGGGTCGGCGATGAAACGTGTGATCAGCATCTTGCTCTGCGCCTGGTGGGCAATCGCGTCGAGTTCGGCAGACGATTGGTCAGGGAACTTGACGTTTTCCGTGGAAGATATGGCGGCTTTTAACGGCTGCATGGGGACACTCCGATCTGCCGCCAGCCCGCGCCCCGTCGGCGACGCCACACTCGCCGCCGCGCGATACTTCGTCGGCCGTCTCTACGTCGCCTCCACGCTCGAACGGGAGCCGGAACGCTTGGTGATCAACCTCCGCGAATGGGATTGCACCACGCTCGTCGAGTCGGCCGTCGCCTTAGCCCGCACCGCCCAAAGTCCCACGCCGACGTTTGACGTTTACCTCCGCGAACTCTCTCGCCTACGCTACCGCACGGCCGTCATCACCGACTATACCGACCGCCTGCACTACTTCACCGACTGGATCTACGAAAACGCCCGCCGCGGCCTCGTGCGCGACGTCACCGCCGAGATCGGCGGCCGTCCCTATCAGCCCCGGCTCTCCTTCATGTCCACTCACCCCGACCGTTACGCGGCGCTGCGCTCCCATCCCACGCGCGTCAACCTGCTGCGCGTCAAGGAGGCCGAGATCTCCGCCCGCACCGGTTATGCCCTCCTCCCGACGGCCGCCATCCCGTCTGCCGCCGGCCACCTGCGCGACGGCGACATCGTCTGCTTCGTGACGAACGTCCCTGGCTTAGACATCTCGCACGTTGGCATCATTTGCAGACGCGGGCGTACGGTGACGTTCGTTCACGCCTCCTCCGCCGCCGGACGTGTCATCGTCGAGCCGACCTCGCTCCACGCCTACGCCGCCCGTAACCCGCGCACGATAGGTATCATGGTCGTTAGGCCCGTGAATTAGGCCCGTTCAGCGGCTTATTTTCTGTGTTTTTTTCTCGAAGGCCCCTCTCCGGGGGATCTCCTTGAACCAAGAATCGGGGAGCACGCTCTCCGGATAGATCATTTTGAACAAAGATTTGGGGAGCACGCTCTCTGGATGAACTATTTTGAGTCGAATGAGGAGAATCCCGCTTTTCAAGGACTACTTATTGAATGGGTCATGCAAAAAGCTGCGCTGCCGGGGGTACCTTTGTCGCTGATTAAACATTAAAGTGATCAGGCAATGAAAAAGAAAACAGTTAGGATTGCGTTAGCCCTATGCGGCCTCTTCTTTGTCGCAAGCAACAACGCCAAGCGGAAAAAACTGCTCTCCTCTGAAAACGTTGAAGCGGCTCAAGCTGAACCGACGTACGAGCTGATCGGACAACGCGTTCAGTTGCTCTATGAGGGAGGGATGAAGGCTGAAGTACAATATCTGAATGATACGACGCTGCACAGGAAAACCACCGTGAACGGTAGCGTGGCAGAAGAGCGCAACACAATGGTTCAACGACGCATCGACAACAGTCGCTTCTTCGTGAACTGGATAGAAAACGACGGCACGACTGCGAGCCAAGTGATCGACTTCAAAGCAAAAACGGTGACCGTCTTTCTGACATTTATGGGCCCTGATGGCAAACGCAATTCGCAACTGCTCACTGGGCGCCTTGAGCTGCTCAGAGAATAACGGGAATCGCCCAATCAGCAGGATGACTGCCTATTCTGAAAATTGTTTAGAGGCTTACTGCGGAGCACATTCTGAGGATGTTTTTGACCGCTCTTTTTGTGAGACGATAGACGTTGCGTGCGACGGGAGGAGATGAAACGGACGAGGATCCCCTCCGGAATAAACTTCAAACAGTCCCGAACACCCGAACAATTTCGTCGCATTGTGCGTTTTCATTCCGTCGAAGGTTCACTCAAGCACTTTCGACGAAATCATTCATTCCTAACCCTTATTGAAATGAGAACTACAAAACAATTCCTACTGACGGCGCTGGCTATCTGCGCACTTTCAGCTTGCGGGAAGAAGGACACGCCCGAACCCGAGCCCAAACCAACTCCCGGCACAGAACAACCCGTGCGACCAGCCCGTTTACGCGGTTTTATGGTAGCCCGCGTGGAGGATGTGAGCGAACGTACCTTGGACGACGTGGCCGCATGGGGCGCGAACATCATCCGACTTCAAATTTGCCCCGTGAAGTATGCCACGGACAACAATCGCAACATCTGGGAGGCCCTCCCGGTCTACTTGATCCGTATCGACGAACGCCTCAAGTGGGCCAAAGCCCGCGGCCTAAAGGTTGTGCTCGACTTACACGAGCCGCCCGTCAACGGCTACACCAATCCCGGTTTCCCCGCCTTCTGGGACAACCCGCAGACTCGCGACGGCTTCCTCCGCTTCTGGACCGCAGTGGCCACGAAGTTCAAAAACCCGGCCTACAACGACATCATCTATGGCTACGACATCTATAACGAACCCGCCGAATGGGTTCAAGGCACCGACCACGTCCCCCACAAGTGGCGCGCCATGGCCCCCGAGATCGTCAAGGCCATTCGTGACATCGATCGCGACGTCTGGATCATCTACGAGCCCGGCCCCTGGAACGGTCCGGACAACTACCGCAACCTGAAGCCCCTCGCCGACAAACGCGTGATGTATAGTCTGCATTTCTACCTCCCCGGAAAATTTACTCATCAAGGTGTGAACATGGCGACGGAAGCCGAGGCCAGAGCATCACTTGGCGTGGAGTATCCCGGCAAGATAAAAGGCAAGCAATGGGATCGCGCCGCGCTGGAGCGCGAGCTTGAAGTTGTCGACGACTTCCAGCGTCGCTACAACGTTCCCATTTTCGTGGGTGAGTTTAGTGTCGTGCGTTGGGCTCCTCTTCCGTCGTCTGTACGCTGGCTGACGGACGTCGTATCCCTCTTCGAAGAGCGCAAATGGACGTGGTGCTACCACGCCTTCCGCGAATGGGACGGCTGGAGCTTAGAGTACCCCGAGGGAACGCACACCTTCCGTTACAAAGGCGATCCCGCAGCCTCGCCGGCTAAGACCGAAACGGAGCGCGCCAAAGTGATCCGCGCTGCACTGCGAAAAAACACGCAGAAATAGAATCAAAAATTCATGAGGTAGGGGCGAAAAAAATTATTCGTCCCTACCTTTTATTTATGTCAAATCAAATGGAACAAAACAGAGATAATTACGCCTTCTTGACCGAAGGCCCCATTCATCGCGTGATCGGCACAATGGCCGTGCCCACAATTATCAGTATGCTCGTGTTGTCGCTTTACAACATGGCCGACACGTTTTTCGTGGGCCGTATCGACACGCAGTCAACTGCCGCCATTGGCATCGTTTTCTCTGTCATGTTCCTCGTACAGGCCATCAGTTTCTTTTTCGGAAATGGCTCGGGTAATTACATCTCTCGTGAGCTTGGAGCCAGACGTCACCGCAATGCTGAGGTTATGGCTACCACGGGTTTCGTATATGCCGTGGCTGGTGGACTGCTTATTTTGATCGCTGGCGAACTATTCCTGACTCCACTCTCCCGTTGGCTCGGAAGTACGCCTACCATATTGCCCTATACCCGTACTTACCTCGGAATTACGCTGCTCGGGACGCCTCTCGTCACCGGGGCCTTTACGCTAAACAACCAAATGCGCTTCCAGGGCAACGCCATTTATGCCATGCGAGGCATCGCGACGGGTGCCATCCTCAATGTGGCGCTCGATCCGCTGTTCATTTTTGTCTTCAACATGGGAATTGCCGGCGCCGCGGTAGCCACGGTAATCGGACAAGCTGTCAGCTTCGTTATTCTCCTGCGCATGACCCATCGCGGTGGTAGTATTCGCATTCGCCTACAGGATTTTTCCCCCTCCAAGGTCTATATTCAAGAAATTATGGCCGGCGGAACCCCTTCGCTCTCCCGTCAGGGACTCAGCAGCCTAGCCACGGTTATGCTTAACTATGGCGCCGGCGCGTATGGCGATGCGGCCATTGCCGGCATGTCCGTCGTGAACCGTTTTACGATGATCCTACTGGCTGCCGTCATCGGTTTTGGACAGGGTTTCCAACCTTTTTGTGGCTTTTGCTATGGCGCCCGTCTCTACGAGCGAGTCAAGGATGGCTTCTGGTATGCGGTGCGTGTCAGCACGTTATTCCTACTCGTCTGTAGTGTCGTCGGGTGGATTTTTTCGGATCACATTATCGTTCTCTTCCGTCGTGATCCGGCGGTCGTAGCTGTCGGCACTGTGGCACTGAAATGGCAGTTGGCTTCGCTACCTCTGACGGGTCTAATTATCCTTGGCAATATGTTCACGCAGACCATCCGCAAGACGATACGGGCAAATATTTTAGCGGCAGCACGTAGCGGACTTTTCTTCATTCCGCTGATGATGATTTTGCCAAATGCGTTCGGTCTGATGGGTGTAGAGATGTGTCAAACTGTCAGTGATGTGCTCGCCTTCTCCCTTACGTTGCCCATTCTCCATAGCGCTTTCCGCGAGATGCGGTGAAACTTTCTGAACACTCAGTCCGATACCTCCTCCGACTCCTCTTTTTGATTGCCGCGGGACTTCCGTTGTGCCTGACTCTGCCGATGTACCACGCGCACGTTGTTCGTGTGTTCATTGAGGTATCTCACCAGATTTTCAATCGATTCCCGGTCTACTGGCGCCTGTCCCTGAATATAAGCCACCTCTAAAAGTCGGAGTATTTCATAATAAGCCTTGTCCGTTTTGGGACGAATTTGAGTAGCTGAGGGCCGTTTTTTTTCGGCTCGCTCATTGGTGCGTTCTGCCACCAGCGTGCGCAATTCCTTATAGGACTTTTCGAGTAGTTCGATCCCCTCCTCGAGTCTGAGTCGGGAGATATGCTCGGTGCACTCAGGCTTTTTTAGATCGATAAGCAAGGATTCGATACGTGCGGGCTTACGTGTGACGCCCTCCGCTTGGATACGCTTACCCACACGCATAATAATGTACAGTTTTTCAGCCGACTCTACCTCCTCCGGCTTCGGAGATAGGCGCATTGTGCGTACCATGCTGAATATGAACGACAATAAGCGATCGCATTCGAAGTTTTTTTTCTTTATTTCTCTCGTGTTGTAACTCTCTCGCGCCTCGGCAATCATGTCAAGTTCTTCGTCGACCCATTTTTTATATTCCTCTGATTGCGATTTGGGTACACCGATTTTATCCGGGTCTTCACTCATCATGCGACTACAAACATCGCCATGAAAAAAGGCATGCAGTGCAAGGCTTAGTCTATGCTGACTGATTTTTTCGATATGGATAGTTTCTATCATACTGTTTTTCTCCGACTTGATGAATGGTAGACATTCGTGTAATGGCACATGAAATTCATTTCCTATACTTATTCGGGTGCGAAGATAATTATTTATCGTTGATCGTAAATTATCGCATATAGGACCTTTAGATTACGCCGTAATCTGGAGTTTTTGTCATTAATCAGATCAAAATTCCAGTGAGATCTTATATCTATCATCTTCGTGATATAAAGATTACGCCGTTATTGTCTATCTACCATATTCATAATTCAAAAATTACGGAGTAATTGAAGCTCAACTATATCGAAATACATAAGATTACACTGTAATCATGATATAATCATACACTCAGAATCTAAATAACGACGTAATCTTGGAAGTAAATATGCGATAAAATGAAGAATACACCGTAATTTGAGATCAATTCATTTATTTGATTTCAGATTACGGTATATGATAGAGTGTATGATGTAATTGGATCATATCAATCTAAAAATGATAGCGTTGAATTTGTTCTTACATAGAGAACGGAGAGCAAAGTGGGAGAAAACAAAAGTGCTAGACACATGCAAATCATGTATCTAGCACATCCCTATTTTCTTCTGGTTGCTTTGAGCGCTTCGCTAACTGCCGAAGATGGATCGGAAGTCCTCGAGGAGGAGCTGTTTGGAGATCTCCATATCGGGTGATTCGGACGGAGCGAGCTCCTTGGCTAACGAGGTGACTCCCTTATCGACAAATCCGCAGGGATGGATGAGTGAAAAGTAGCTGAGATCGGTCGATATATTCAGTGCGAACCCGTGCATGGTGACGAACCGTCGGCTACGGACGCCGATGGCGCATATCTTCCGGGCACGTGTTTTCCCGACGTCCAACCATACTCCCGTAGCGCCTGCCATACGTTCAGCATGGAGATCGAAGCGTGCAAGGAAATGGATGATGGTCTCTTCGAGAGCTTCGATATAGGCGCGTAATCCGAGGTGCAGCGGCTCAAGGTCGAAGACGGGATAACCGGTGATTTGGCCGGGTCCGTGATACGTGATGTCTCCTCCGCGATTGGTGTGGTAGAAGGCTACGCCGCGACGACGGAGCACGTCTTCCGAGACAAGTAAATTGGCATCCAGACCGTGTTTGCCAAGGGTGAGAACGGGGTTGTGTTCGCAAAAAAAGAGTCGACTTGTGCCGGTTTCTCCGCGTTCTTTGAGGGCGAGGAGTTCGTCAAAGGCGGCAGTTTGTATCGCTAATGCTTCGGCGTAGTCTATGCGTTTGAGATCTTGATAAATGAACATAAGTGTGGGGGTTAGATGGTCTTCTTTTCTTGCCTTGATGCAAGAAAAGAATCAAAAGAAGATCAAGGCGTCAGGGACGCCGGCCAATTTGGCTTGGTACGTGATGTGTACTCGATCTGCTTTTTATTTTTCGTCTTCGGGTTGTCTTCTTTTCTTCTCTTGATAGAAGAAAAGAAGCAAAAGAAGATCAAGGCCTCTGCCGAGGCCGGGGAAGCTGGCCGGGTACTTTATGGGATGTAATTTTTTCGTTCTTTTTGACTCAATCGAGATCCTCGTCATCGTCTTCTTCCTCGTCGTCGACTGTAACGTTTTCGGGAAGTTCGTCTTTGGGCGCTGGTTCGACTGTCTGAGGGGCGGGTTTGGGACGGGACGATGGCGCGGCGGGTTGGGGCTTTTCGGCTGGTGCCGCATCGACTGCCGCAGGGCTACCCGAACCGATGGGAACTGCGCCTACTTTGTTCATAAGCGAGAGGATAGCGCCTTGACGTTTACGCATATAGGCCGAAGGGGCCCCGGGATTGCGTTTGCGTGGATTGGGCAACGCAGCGGCGATGAGCGCGGCTTCTGGACGGGTCAACGAGGCGGCTGACTTAGAAAAGTAGGTTCTGGAAGCGGCCTCGACGCCGAAAATGCCACGTCCCATCTCGATGGAGTTGAGATAGACTTCCATAATGCGCTCCTTGCCCCACACGAACTCGATGAGGACGGTAAAATAGGCCTCCAAGCCTTTGCGGATCCACGATCGACCGGGCCAGAGGAAGACGTTTTTAGCCGTCTGCTGCGATATGGTGCTGGCTCCGCGCTTCCGTCCGCCGCGCTTGGCTTCTTCCATCGCTTGACGGATCTGCTCATGGTCGAAACCATGATGCGTCATGAAACGATTGTCTTCCGAAGCCACCACAGCTAGTGGCATGGCATGCGAAATCTTATCAATGGATACCCAATGGTGTTTCATTTGCGGCGTTTCGGGGTCGAGGGCACGGATGAACATCAGCGGCGTGAACGGAACGGGCAACCACTTATATACGAGCACCATAAAGAGGCTAAAAACAAACAACGCCAGCACCGCGTTGCGGCACCAGCGTAGTATGCGTTTGAAACGTAGTTTCATCAGATGAAAAAATGAGATCAGGGGGCTCTTCGAATCATTTCCGAAGCCTGTCGAGCGAGCGAACGAGCATCTCGTCAGCACCGATAGCTCGGATAGCCAACCAATTTAGGATGAGCGAAATAAGTGGAAAGGCCAGAGCGATCCGAAAATTGAAGGTGAAGGCGTCCATCGAGCCTGCAAGTCGCCAGAGATAGAAGGCGAAGAGGCCATAAAAGCCTACGATGAGCAGCGTATTGAAGGTGCAAAGCCTGATCTGCAGCATGCGTCGGCGAAAAAGGAAGATAGTGACAAGCGCCAACAGCGAAATGAGCGCCGAAAGGGCCATCAAGGCCCACGTGGGATAGACGAGCGCCTCGGGAGAGGCCATTGTGCTCATTCCCGAGGCGTCGAACGAATAAAAAATGCCGTCAAACTGCACCGTAGCCAGCGGCATGAACACCACAAGGAGGTTAAGTGCGGCCACGATCAGCAAATAGACGGTCTGAATACGTTGAATCATATCTGAATATCAGAACGATTAGAAACTCTTCTCGCGCGAGGGATTTTTGTAGTAAATCTTGTCCTCGAGATACTCCTGAGTAGCGATGAGGGTCGGTTTGGGCATTTTTTCGTAGGATCGGGAGATTTCGATCTGCTCGTGGTTTTCAAAAACCTCTTCCAAGTTGTCGCTGAGGTTCGTAAACTCCTCGAGTTTCTTCTCCAGATCCTGCTTCATTTCGTTACTGATCTGATTGGCGCGTTTGGCAATCACCATGACGGTTTCGTACACGTTGTCTTGATTGTCGTGACAGAGTTTAATCATGTCTCGCGTGACGGTATTCGTCGGCGCCGTTGTCTTGCGGTAATCCATTTCTCGTTATGCTCTTGTTAAAGAATTGATGTGTCAATATTTCGTTGTGATGTGTGAGTTGGCCTCGTTGAAGTACTTCTGTACTTGTCGGCTGTACTTCCCGTCGGGGAACTCGTTCTTATAATTGTAATATTCGTCTACTACGTCACGATAGCGGCCCTGCAAACGATCTTCTACGCTGACCGAGGCTAACTCGAACTTCGATTTGATCTTCAGGAAGATAAAATCCTCACGGTACTTAGTGTAGGGATAATCGCGGAGAGCATTATCGGCCGTGATGACACACGATCTGTAATTATTTCCCATGTAGGTACCTAAGTTGTAGTATAATTCGGCGGCAAGAAGCTCCTTGTAGGCCAATTTTTCCTGCAATTGAAAGAGGATTTCTTGGGCTTGTTTGGCGCGCTCGCTCTGCGGATAGTATTCCATGTAGAGTTGGAGTTGCGCGATGGCCTCGTAGGTTTGTGATTGGTCAAGTCGAGGGTCCGGGGAGTCCAAATAGAGCCCATAACCGGAGTAAAAACGGGCCTGCTCGGCATATTCGCCTTTGGGATACGTGGTGTAATAGGTTTTGAAATACTCTGCGGCCGTTTCATAGTCCTTCTGGCTATAATAAGTTTGAGCCAACAGGTAAAGCGACTCCTCGGCGTGTGTTGTACCCTTAAAAATGGGCACAAGCTCCTCCAGCAGCGTGGCTGCTTTGGCGTATTTCTTTTCGTCGAAGTATTTTTTAGCGTAGGAGTACTTCAATTCGTAGTCCGTGCTCTTGAGGATCTTGTTGTATTCGCCGCACGAGGCAAACAGGAGCATGATCCCAATAACCCATCCGATATTCTTCATTCTGCTATAGTTAGGCGCTGTTTTTTAACGGCGGCAAAAGTAATTCATCCCCCGAAACCGGAAAGTGACGCTGTCTTTCAGCCCAAAAGAGCCATCAGCAACACCTGCACCAGGATCACACGGGCGAACATGCTTAGCGGATAGACCGTGGCATAGGCTACGGCAGGGTTATCGCCCGAGACGGTATCGTTGACATAGTTCAGCGCCATCGGATTGGCCATGCTGCCACACAGCATGCCGAATACGCTGGCAAAATCGATCTTCAGCCACTTCATGGCTATCGCACCGACAATCAAAGTGGGGATAAGTGTCAACACGAAGCCCAATCCGATCCACAACAAGCCCTCGGGACGAAACACGGTCTCGAAAAAATGAGCTCCCGCGTCGAGTCCGAGGCATGCGAGGTACATCGACAGTCCCAAGGCGCGCAACATGAGGTTCGCACTACGCGTGGTGTACGTAATCATGTGCAACCGTGGGCCGAACGTGCCCAAAAGAATGCCTACGATGATCGGTCCGCCGGCCAGACCTAACTTAACGGGCGTAGAAATGCCCGGAATGGCGATGGGTAATGATCCCAGCACGAGCCCCAGCACTATACCTATAAATATGACTACCAGATTCGGTTCATTGAGGCTTTTCACCGCATTGCCAAGTACTTTTTCGACGTTCCGAATGGCTGCCGACTCACCCACAACGGTCAATCGGTCGCCAAGTTGGAGCACCAGCTCAGGCGTAGCCAGTAGTTGCACCCCGGAACGATAGACGCGGCTGATATTGATGCCGTAATGATTGCGTAGGCGGAGGGATCCGAGGCGCTTGCCGTTCAATTCGGGGCGCGTAACGACGATGCGCTCCGACGCGAGCTCGCTATCGATGGCGTTCCAGTCGATGTCGTCCTTATTCCAGTCTTTATTTTCCTGTTCGCCGAAGAGTACGGTCAACGCGGGTACGTCTTTTTCGGACGTAATGACCAGCAGGCGGTCGCCCTCACGGAGCGTAGAAGCCGATGTGGGGATGCTGACATGCCCGTCACGCCAAAGACGAGAGATGACGAAGCGTGTGGCACTGATGGCCCCAATGTCCTTCACGCTTTTGCCGAAGACGGCGGGGTTGTGCACCTGAAAGGCGGCCATATAGACCTTGTTCGCGTCCTCCTTCTCCTGAGCGCCTGTATCGCCGGGCTTCACGAGTGTCTTGCGCATGAGCATGACGGCGATGATGACGCCCACGACACCCAGTGGGTAAGTCACGGCGCAACCGAGGGCTGCCGTCGATCCGTCGAGTCCGAGTTGCACGAGCGTCTGCTGTGCAGCACCGAGCGCAGGTGTATTCGTCGTGGCACCGCAGAGTATGCCGACCATGTCAGGCAGGGAAACGCCCGTAGCGTACGAAAAGGCGACGGCCATAAGCGTGCCGAGCACAACGACGCCCATAGAAAGCATGTTAAGCGTCAATCCGCCCGTATGAAACGAGCTGAAGAAGCCCGGGCCGACCTGTAGCCCGAGGGCGTAAACGAAAATGACGAGGCCGAAACTCTCGGCGTAGGTGCGCATGGCCGGATCGACAGTAAAGCCGAGGTGGCCAGCCAAGATGCCCACAAAAAAGACAAACGTGACGCCGAGTGAAATGCCCATAAGGCGCACTTTGCCCAGTCCCAATCCGATGGCGGAGATAAAAGAGATCACCACCATCGCTTGTAGTGCAGTGTGTTCGCTGAATAAACTGATAAACCAATCCATTGTTCTTCTCTCTGAGTTCGGCCGCAAAGGTAGAGGGTGAATAAGACTTAGATTTTTGTCCAAGCACTAAAATCGCTGATTTCAGGGTCATGCAAGAAAACATAGCCCCCGGTCGCATTTTCTATTCTTCCTTTCTCTATTTATGTCCGTATGCTTACAAATCCCCACGCCCCCCGGATGAAAAGCCCGACTTTCGCGACCCATTTTTTCTGATCCTCTACCCATTGATCCAAAATGACAAGAAGAATTTTCTGCGCTCTGCTCATGCTTCTGGGGCTCTGTGGCCCGTGGACGACACGGGCGCTGGCGCAACACACGGTGCACGTCGAGGGTATCGTAAAAGACTCCGTCACAGGTGAGGCGCTGCCGGCCGTCGCCGTGATGCTGAAAGGAACGACCATCGGTACCGTCACCGACAACGACGGCCGCTTCACTCTTGAGGCTGAATCCGCCGCACGGACCCTCAGCGTCTCGTATTTGGGATACGAAACTTATGAGCGCCCCCTTACCGGCACGAACCGCCTCACCATCCGGCTTCAGCCCACGACCTACACGCTGAATGATGTTGTGGTGCGGCCCGGACACGAGCGTTACTCCCGCCACAACCAGGCGGTGGACTTTGTCCGGAACGTGATCGAACGCCGCGAGCTTAATGCCCCTCGCAACCACGACTACTTCAGCTTCAGCACTTACGACCGTAAGATTTTCGCCAAAAACGACTTCGAGGAGGCAGAGGAGCGCGGCAAGAAGCGTTACCGCCGCATCGACTTCATCTTCGACTATATCGACACCTCGCACGTCTCCGGAAAGCCTATCCTGCCGCTCTACAACGAGGAAGTGATCGAACAGACCTACTTCCGCCGCACGCCGCGCACGGAGCGTCGCTTGGTGCAGGGCGTCAAGCGGGCGGGGCTCGTAGAGATCTTCTCTGAGGACGGCATCACGCAGTTCGTCAATGAGGTGTTCCGTGAGCCGGACGTCTTTCAGGACAACATTCCCCTCTTCCTCCAGCGCTTCGTCAGTCCGCTAGCCTCCTTTGGCCCTACCTTTTATAAGTACTATCTCACGGACACCGTCGAGATCGATGGCGAGCGCTGTGCCGACCTCAGCTTCGTGCCCTTCAACGCCGAATCGTTTGGCTTCACTGGCCACCTCTATGTCATGCTCGACTCCACCTACTTCGTCCGCCGCGTCCGCCTGAATGTGCCTAAACACATCAATCTGAACTACGTCGACTTCATGCAGATCGAGCAGGATTTCCGCCGCACCGACGACGGCACACGGCTCATCCTCAAGAACGACATCACGGTCGAGTTCCGCCTCCATGCCAAGAGCAAGGGCACCTATGCGCGTCGCATCTGCCTCTACCGCAACCAATCGTTCCGGGCGCCCGACGACCCGTCCGTCTTTCGCGAAAACAACCCCGTGATGGAGACCGAGGAGGCACGCCGCCGGTCGGACGACTACTGGCAGCAGCAACGCGCGCAGCAAGGCGACAGCACCAGCGACGCCACCCGCCAGACGTCGGTCGAGCGAATGATGGCCCAGCTCAGGCGCGTCCCCGTCTTCTACTGGACGGAGAAGGTGGCCAGCGCACTGATCGGCGGCTACGTGCAGCCGATGGAGAAGAATAGCCCCGTGGAGTTCGGCCCGGTCAACACCTTCATCAGTGGCAACGTCCTCGAGGGGGCCCGCTATCGCTTCGGTGGCACAACGACTACGGCCCTCAGCAACCGCTTCTTCATCGATGGTTACGCGGCCTACGGAGCGGGCGACAGGAAGCTGAAGGGTGACATTTTGGCCGAATATTCCTTCAACAAGAAGCGCAACTTCCGCAAGGAGTTCCCCTTCCATTACCTACGCGCCGAGTATCGTTACGACATCAATCAGATCGGCCAACACTACCTCTACACCAACCCCGACAACATCTTTATGATGCCCAAGCGCCGCCGCAACGACCTCATCACCTACATGCGCAACGCCGAGCTGAGCTACTACCATGAGCATTACAACGGCCTCGGCTATGGCCTCACCCTGCGCCACCGCACCGAGTGGGCCACCCGCTACGTGCCCTTCCAGCGCTTCCTTCCCGACGCCACCACCGTGCCCGTAAAGAGCTATCAATCGGCACAGTTAGAGGTCAGCATACGCTGGGCGCCCAACGAAAAGTTCTACCAGTCGCGCAACTACCGCTATCCCATCACGCTCGACGCGCCCATCATCACCCTCACCCACACGATGGCCCGCCGCGGCATCCTCGGCACCGAGCATAATTACAACCGTACCGAGCTCGGCGTCCGCAAGCGCTTCTGGCTCTCGCCCTTTGGCTACATCGACCTCTACGGCCAGGCGGGCGCCGTCTGGAACCGTGTGCCCTACCCGCTACTGATCATTCCGAATGCCAACTTGTCATACTCCATCGAGCCCGAGAGCTACGCCCTAATGGACCCGATGGAGTTCATCAACGACCGCTTCGTCTCTTGGGAAGCCACCTACTTCCCGAATGGCGCGCTGCTCAACCGCCTGCCGCTCCTCAAGCGCCTGCAACTGCGCGAGGTCGTTGCCTTCCGCGGCTGGTACGGCACGCTCACGGATAAGAACAACCCCTTCCTCGCCGACAACGCCGACCTCTACGCCTTCCCCTCGAACACCTACCTCATGGGCCGCCGTCCCTACATGGAGCTCAGCGTCGGCCTCGACAACATCTTCAAGCTCGTCCGCGTAGACTACGTCTGGCGCCTCTCCTACCGCGACCACCCGCACACGCCCAACAGCGGCATCCGCTTCAAGGTGCAATTCTCGTTTTGAGGCACTGTTTGGGCGCAGGGGCGTTCTTTCACTCGGCAGAATGTCTGCCGGCACGATCATGGGGTGTGATGGTCGCGGCAGAATGTCTGCCGACGTACTCATGGGGTGTGATGGTCGCGGCAGAATGTCTGCCGACGTGCTCATGGGGCATAATAACCCCGCTATTGCCCCATCCATAGCGCTCCGATACGCGGCTCTGCCTACTTTTGGTCTGTCAAACAAAACCCTATGAGTACATATCGATTTGAACTGGAGATGAAGGTGCGCGATTATGAATGCGACCTGCAAGGCGTGGTGAACAACGCCAACTATCAACATTATATGGAGCATACGCGCCATGAATTCTTAGAATCGCTGGGGGAGAACTTCGGCCGACTGCATGATCGCGGCGTGGATGTGTTTGTCTCGCGGGTAGACATCCGCTACCGCCATGCGCTGCGTAGTGGCGACCGCTTTCGGTCGTGCATGAACCTGCGGCGCGAGGGCGTGAAGCTGATTTTTCTGCAAGATCTCTATCGGCTGCCCGACGGTGTGCATGTCGTTTCGGGGCGTGTGGAGACTGTGGCCGTCGAGGGTGGACAGCTGACGCGCGGTGAGTATTTCGATCAGCTGCTTAAAGATTAATCGGAGGAAGGAGACCGTATCACATGGACAACGAACGCATCGCTTTAATTGCACTGAAGAGAATCTATGGCGTGGGCGACATGTCCCTCCGCTGGCTGCAAAAGCATTTCGGTTCGGCTGAGGCGGCCATCGGCGCTACGGCCCCGCAACTGGCCGAAGTGGAGGGCGTGGGACGTGAGATGGCCGAGCGCATCGTGGCCGAACGTGACGAGGCCCTGCGGCGTGCGGAGCAGGAAGTGCGCTTTGCCACGGATCATGCCATCCGTATCTATACCCTCGCGGACAGCGACTACCCCAACCGACTGCGTGCCTGCCTGGACGCACCGCCGGTGATTTACTATCGTGGCACGGCCGACCTCAACGCTGCGCGTATCGTCAGCATCGTGGGCACGCGTCGCTGCTCGGATTATGGCACGAACCTGGCCACCCGAATCGTTGAGGAGCTGGCGGCTACAGACGCCTCGATCGTTATCGTCAGCGGACTGGCCTATGGCATTGACGTCTGTGCCCATCGTGCCGCGCTCCGTACGGGGCTGCCCACGGTCGGGGTGTTGGCGCATGGGCTGGATCGGATCTATCCAGCGACGCACCGTGCCACAGCAGCAGACATGATCTTGCGCGGTGGCCTGCTGACGGACTACCCCTCGGGGACGAACCCCGTGCCCGAGAACTTCCTCAGGCGTAACCGACTGATTGCCGCCCTGGCCGATGCGACGGTCATCATCGAGTCGCCCGTCCGGAGCGGCGCCCTCTCGACGGCGGCTTATGCCCAAGGCTATCAGCGACGGGTCTTTGCCTGTCCGGCGCGTGTGACGGACGAACTTTCATTGGGCTGTCTGCACCTCATTGCCGAACGGCGTGCGCGGCTGATCTCCTCGGCGGCCGATCTCTGTGAGATGATGGGGTGGGCGCCGTCGGAGAAGCGCGTGCAAGCAACGAGTAGCGCCTCGGCTCCGTCCACCTCACAGCGTCCGTCGACGGCCGAGCCTCCCCTGCCGGACAATGCCGTGACGCGTGTGCTCCGCGCCAAGGGGCCGACGCAGATCAACGACCTGGCACGCCTCGCGGACCTCTCCGTGCGGGAGGTGATGGCCATCCTCTTCGATCTGGAGATGGACGGCCTCGTGGCCACCCTGCCCGGTGGGATGTATAAACTCGTCAGGTAGTTTTGCAGCCGCGCCTTTAGGGGCGCATAACTACGCTATCCATAGATATGAAGACCCTCTTGCAAATACTCAAGGAAAGGAAGTTGCAGCTCTTCTTCCTCCTCTACGTACTCATGCCTGTGCCTGTGCTGAGTCTATTGGCACAGAACCTCTCGCTCAGTGCCGTAGCCGTGGGCATTGGCCTCAGCTTGCTGCTGCTCTGCGTCGTCTTTTTGCTCGCCTCGTTTATGACCACCCGGGGGCTGAAGATCTTCTACTCCCTGCTGTTGGCCGTGACGATCATCCCCGGCACCATCCTCATTGGCTACCTCTTCATCGGCCATGTGCTCCTCTCGGGCGGCACCATCACGTCGATCTTCGAGACCAATACCGACGAGGCTTCGGAGTTTATCGCCTACCTCAACCCCTGGCTCGTGACGGCCGTCACGCTCTTCGTGCTCACGCCGATCGTGATGATCTGTCGCATGAAGCAGCCGGAGCGCTTCTTCCGCATCCGCCGCCACAAGTACGCCTTCTTCGCTCTGGTGTTCGTGGCCCTGCTCTTCGTCACCGTCCGGCCCGTGGCGCAACGGATCTACTTCGTGGACTTCTATCGTGTCTTTGCCCACTATAAGATCGGCCGCTTCCGTGAGGAGCGCGCCCTGGCCCGTCGGCATACGCTGCCGTTCGAGGTGCGTACACAACCGGACAAGACGCCGCGGCTCGTGGTGCTCGTCATCGGTGAATCGCATGCCCGACGCCACATGTCGCTCTACGGTTATCCTCGCGACACGAACCCGTTGCTCTCTGCCCGACGCGGTGAGCTTTCGGTCTACACCGATGTGGTCTCGCCACAGGTGCACACCATCCCCGTGCTCCGCGCTGCGCTCACCTTCGCCGACTGGGACCACCCCGAACGCCTCACCACCTACCCTTCGCTCATCGAGCTCTTCAACCGTGCCGGATTCGAGACGTACGTCATCAGCAATCAGCCCCTGCTCGACGGCTCGTCCAGCTACGACGCCTTCCTGAAGCTGGCCGATCACACCGTCGACCTCTCCGCCCGCAAGGCCCCCGACGGTATCCTCCTGCCGCCCTTCGAGCAAGCCCTGACCGCCCCCAGCGATCGCCCGAAACTGATCGTGCTACACCTCATGGGCTGTCACATCGGGTATAAATACCGCTACCCCGCCGACTTCGACTTCTTCACTCGCCTCAACGACACGCTGCCCAACGCCCAGCCTGACCTCACGCCCGAGGCCCGCACCACCGTCGACGAGTACGACAATTCCGTCCGCTACAACGACTACCTCCTCTCCACACTCATCGCCCGCATCGAGCGTGAGCACACACCCGCCGCCCTGATCTACTTCTCCGACCACGGCGAGGAGGTGAACGAATTCCGGCCCTTCAATGGGCATGCGTACGAGAAGGTCACGTCCTACATGTGCGAGGTGCCCTTCCTCGTCTGGCTCTCGCCCGACTTTAGGCGTATGCGGCCCGACCTGCGATTCGACCTCACGCGCCCCTATTCCACCGTCGATCTGCCCTACACGATGGCCAATCTCGCCGCGCTCCGTTTCCAAGGCTATGACGACACACGCAGTCTGCTCTCTCCGCACTTCCGTCCCCGCCCGCGCCGAGTAGGTGAATTGCCCTACGAGACGGTGCTCGACATGACCCGTAAGGCTAAGGAGCGCCAGCGTGCCCCTTCCTTCTTCGGCTCCCTCACGCGTCGATTCGCGGAATGATCCTCTCCTATCTTTGCAGCACAAATAATCAATGTATTACTCACTCAAATTAGACATTTGACCTATGAAAAAAATGATCTTCTTCATGGCCTTAGCCATGACCCTGACCGCCGCTCAAGCGCAAATCAGAATCGGCGGAAAGAGCATCAACCTCGACAAAGCCACTCAGGCCGTCAGCAAGGTGGCCAAGGCCGTCACACTGAGTGATGCCGACATCTCCAACCTCTGCCACGAGTCGGTCGAGTGGATGGACAAACACAACGAAGTGGCCAAGGACGACTCGGAGTATGCCAAGCGCCTGGCCCGCCTCACGAAGGGCTTCAAGGAGGTGAACGGCATGCCGCTCAACTTCAAGGTCTATCTCGTGACAGACATCAACGCCTTCGCCTCGGGCGACGGCAGCGTCCGCGTCTTCAGCTCGCTGATGGACATCATGGACGACGACGAACTGATGGGCGTCATCGGCCATGAGCTCGGTCACGTAGCCAACACCGACGTCAAGGACGCCATGAAGCAAGCCTACATGACGGCCGGACTCATCGATGCCGCCAGCGCCGTCAGCAACACCGCCAACAGGCTCTCCGACACGCAGCTCAACAAGCTCACCCAAGCCTTCCTCAGCGCCCAGTTCTCGCAGAAGCAAGAATCGGCCGCAGACGAGTACGGGATCAAGAAATGCGTCGAGCTTGGCTTCGACCCCTACGGTCTGGCTAACGGACTGCAGAAGTTGGCCGACCTCTCCGGTGGCGCCAAGCAGTCGGCGGTGCAAAAGATGTTCTCCTCCCACCCGGACGATGGCAAACGCGTAGCCCGCGCCAAAGCTCTGGCCGAGAAGTACAGCAAAACGCAGTCAAAAAAGAAGTAACCCCCGCCCCGAATCTCCCGCCATCGCCCTCCGGCTTTCGTGATCTGAGAAATGCGCCTATATTTGCGGCGTCTTCCACGAAGGCCCAGATGGCGGAATCGGTAGACGCGCTGGTCTCAAACACCAGTGGATTCACTTCCATCCCGGTTCGACCCCGGGTCTGGGTACCGAAAAGCAAAGCCAAGGATTGATTGATTCAGTCCTTGGCTTTTTTGTTGGCCGATGCCAAACACGCGGCGCATTTCGGTGGTGCACGCCCCGTCGAATAGGCTCCTTCGATGCGTAAAGGTGGGGCAACCGACGGCGATCAGCCTCATGCGTCTCGTAAAGGTGTGCGCAGCGATTGCGGAGAGCCTCATGCGTCTCGTAAAGGTGTGCGCAGCGATTGCGAAGAGCTAAACGCGTCTCGTAAAGGTATCCGCAGCGAAAAAGTCTTGCCAAACGCGTCAAGTTTAGGGAGGTGCCGCGAAAAAGAGTAGGTTGAATAGTTCTTTTTCGGAATATAGACGGCGTATAGATTCATAAACAGATTCTTTCTCCTAATTCATATGTTGTATAAGCCTATAAACAGAGGATGTTTTGTATTTCATACGCCGTATGAATCCACAAATAGAGTCTGTTTCTTTATATATACGACGTAAGAGTCTGGAAATAGACACTGTTTCTTATGCTCTACCTAAATAAGGCCCTCCGAAAGACTCTGTTTGTTGGCCGATACGATGTATGAAGTGAGAAACAGATTCTGTTTATAGGCTTATGCGGTGTATGAAGTAAGAAAAAGAGTCTGTTTCTGGAGCATTACGCCTTATGAATAGCAAAACAGCGTCTGTTTGTAGAGCTATACGTGGTATAGATTAGCAAACAGGCGCTGTTTCGGAGCCTATACGACGGCTGATATTCGAAACACGATAAATTCACCTACCCCATTTCGCTGCATATCCCCGAACGCGCCGCGGGAGGCTCTTCGACGAGCTTAGGCAGGGCTAACGGGGACCATTTTATAGAGTCGATCGGAGGGGCGAACCTTTTCTGCGGTGCGGATGGAGAATCGCTCGCCCTTCGAAGTGGTTTGCACGGGCTGGAGGTCGACTCGAATCTCGCGGATGGTCTCAAAGACGGCGCCGGTGGTGGGGCCCGTGATCACGACCTCGTCGCCGACGCTGAGCGAGCCGCTCTCCATCTCGAACTCGGCCACGCCGATGCCGCCGAAGTACTTCACGCCGCGGGCCACGTACTCCTTGCGCCGCGTGGCACTGGAGCCGTAGCGGTGGGTCCACTCGCCGAGGCGCTGGCCGAGGTAGTAGCCGTTCCAGAAGCCGCGATTGAAGACGGTCGAGAGGCGCTCGTCCCAAGCGGCAATGCGGGCCTCGTCGAAGGTGCCGTCGCAGCAGGCCGTGGCGGCCTCGGCGTAGCACTCCGTGACGGTGCGCACGTATTCCGGCCCCCGCGCGCGGCCCTCGATCTTGAAGACGCGCACGCCGGCGTCGATGAGTTTGTTGAGGAAATGGATCGTCTTGAGGTCTTTGGGCGACATGATGTAGGCGTTGTCGACGTCCAGCTCGTGGTTCGTCTCGCGGTCGCGGACGGTGTAGCTGCGGCGGCAAATTTGGTTGCAGGCGCCGCGGTTGGCGGAGGCGTTCATCTCGTGCAGGCTGAGGTAGCATTTGCCGGAGACGGCCATGCAGAGGGCGCCGTGGCAAAACATTTCGAGGCGTACGGGCTCGCCTTTCGGGCCTCGGATGTCGCGCTCGCTGATGGCCCGATGGATGACGCTGACTTGGTCCAGATTGAGCTCGCGGGCCAGAACAGCCACGTCGGCAAAGCGGGCGTAGAAGGCCAGGGCTTCGACGTTGGCGATGTTGAGCTGGGTGGAGAGGTGAACCTCCTGGCCGATGTCGGAGGCATAGTTCATGGCGGCCACGTCGGCGGCGATGATGGCCGAGACGCCGGCCTCGAGCGAGGCGTCGATGACGCGTCGCATGGTGTCCAGATCGGCGTCGTAGAGGACGGTGTTGACGGTCAGGTAACTCTTCACGCCGTGGTCGGCACAGGTGGAGGCGATGCGTCGGAGGTCGTCCGTGGTGAAGTTGTTGGACGACCGAGCGCGCATGTTGAGCCCCTCGACGCCAAAGTAGACCGAGTCAGCTCCGCCCTGAATGGCGGCCATGAGCGACTCGTACGACCCGGCCGGTGCCATCACCTCCAGGTCGCTTCGCTGATATTCCTTATTCATATTGTTGATGTTCCACGTAAAAATGAGAAGCTGTTTTGAATTTATTGGATGATTGTTTGATGGAGCTGTTTGGGCAAATCTTTCTCCTTTCTGTTTCGGGGCTATCGGGGCCTGTTTCTGCCCTTTTGCTCCATCATTCATCCTCACATAGCTCGCTATGCTCGTCAAATGATGAAACAAAATCATCAGAAACATACTCCCGATAGCCTCCGAAATAAATTCAAGACAGCTTCTGAGCCGGCAAAGGTGCGGCGGGGCACGGGATAAAACCAAACCGCCCCGAATTGTCGAGGCAGGTAACTGGCAAACTTCGCTGGCGCCTCTAATTGTCGAGGCCGGTAACTGGCAAACTTCGCTGGCGGCCGCAGCCGCCCCGCCCCGCCCCCACGCAGCAAAGGCGCCTATCTTTGCCGGCCAATCAAACAGAACCCTATAATGGACGTAAGAAAGATCGTCAATCAGACCGTTAAGATCGTGTTGCCCCTGTTGCTGGGCGTGCTTCTCTTCTGGTATCTCTATCGCGAACAAGATTTCGGGGCCATGATGGAGGTCGTCCGTGGCGGCGTACGCTACGACATCCTCCTCTTCTCGCTGCTCTTCGGCTTGGCCGCCAATGTGACGCGTGGCTTCCGCTGGGGGCTGCTTATCGACTCGCTCGGCCGACGTGTTCGTCGGCGCAACGTCGTCTTCGCCGTCCTTGGCAACTACGCCGTCAATATGGCCCTGCCACGTGTGGGCGAGATCTGGCGCTGCGGTGTGACGGCCAAATACGAGCGTGTGCCTTTCACCAAGCTCTTAGGCACGCTCTTCGTAGATCGCATCATGGATACGCTCATGGTGGGCCTGCTCACGCTCTGCCTCGGTGTCTTCAACATCGGCTTCTTCCGCCACTTCTTCGCTGAGAATCCCCCGACGCTGGTTGCGACGCTGATCACCCTCGTCCGTTCTCCGTGGACGTACGTCGGGCTGGTCGGAGCCGTGGCGCTCGCATGGTTCGTCTTCGTGCGCATGAAGCATTTACCCCTTGTCCGCAAGCTGACCGAGATGCTGCTAAACGTCTGGGAGGGTGTGCGCAGCCTCTGGACGATCGAGCACAAGGGGCGCTTCCTTCTTCAGACGCTGGCTATCTGGGTCGGCTACTTCCTCTACTTCTACACCACCTTCTACGCCTTCGAATTCACTGCGCCTTTGGGTATACGCATCGGACTGATCGCCTTTGCCATGAGCAGCCTCGGTGTGGCAGTGCCTGTGCAGGGGGGCATCGGTGTGTGGCACTTTATGGTCATCTCGACGCTTGTAGCTTTTGGCGTCGATCGTACCGATGCAGCGGCCTTTGCGTTGGTTGTCTTCACGGTGCAGACAGTCTGGGTCGTGCTCTGTGGCCTCTTCGGGATCTTCGCCCTGCCGCTGCTCAATAAGGACGAGGAGGGGAAAGACGAGGCGAAGAATGAGCTAATACAAGCTGGCGCGTGAGCTTTTTCGGCTCATCAGCCAGCTTATTTTGCTCGTGAACGAGCTTTTTTCACTCATGCGCCAGTGATTTTTGCTGGTGCACCAGTTTCTTTTGCTCACGCGCGAGATTTTTTATCTGGCGTACGAGTGATTTTCACTCACGGACGAGCTTTTTTTGCTGGTGTGTGAGTCTTTTCGGCACAAAAAAGGCCGGCCCCCGAGGTATGGAGGTCGGCCTAAGCCATAATGTGCGGGCGGGTCACTTGCGATCCGAGGCGATGAGCTCGAGGAGGCGGTCGACGGCTTCGGACTCTGGGATGCTGCGTAGGACGCACTCCTTGCCGCGGTAGAGGCTGACGCGGCCGGGGCCTGCGCCCACGTAACCGTAATCGGCATCGGCCATCTCACCGGGGCCGTTGACGATGCAGCCCATGATGCCAATCTTGACACCCTTGAGGTGGCCCGTGGCGGCTTTGATGCGCGAGATCGTCTGGTGCAGGTCGTAGAGCGTGCGGCCGCAGCCGGGGCAGGAGATGTATTCCGTGCGACTCATGCGGCGGCGTGTGGCTTGGAGGATGCCGAAGGCCAGGCGATCGGTGTCGGGTGTGCTGTGGCCGCCCTGGGTGAGGAGGAGGCCGTCGGCGATGCCGTCGATGAGCAGGACGCCAAGGTCGGCCGAGGCAGCGATACGCAGGCGATCGAGATCCGCCTCGTGGTAGTCGCGGCGTAGGATGACGGGCGCTTGGCACGCTGCGGCGCGGAGGCGCAGGATGGCGGCGCGTGTCTCGTTGACGCTGTCCGTGTGCACGCTGCGGAGGATGATCACGGAGGATTCGTCCGTGTTGAGGGCCTCGAGGCGAGAGTCGGTCAGCTCGTCCGGTGTCAGCTCCACGAAGTGGGGCGCGGGGACTGTGCGACGTTTGTCCTTTGTGGACGTGAATGTGCCGTCAGGTAGGTGGCGGAGGTAGTCCGGGCGGAGGGTTTCGTCGGGCTCTTCGCCGTTGGTGTACTCCGCCAAGACGACGGGCTGACGACCGCCTCCGATGTCGCCCACCATGCGCGTGCGACGGAAGTAGTCCGTCTCCGTGCCCTCGAAATCAGCAGGCATGGGCGCGTATTCTTCTGCACGTGTGCGGTTGATATGGTCGATGAGCTCACGGGCTACGGGGATCTCAGCCTCGGGTGGTTCGCTGAGGGAGACGCGGATGGTGTCGCCGATGCCGTCCGTGAGTAGGGCGCCGATGCCGACGGCACTCTTGATACGTCCGTCCTCGTCGTTGCCCGCCTCGGTGACGCCAAGGTGAAGCGGATAGTGCATGCCCTCGCGATCCATCGTGCGGACAAGCAGGCGGACGGTGCGCACCATGACGACCGTGTTCGAGGCTTTGATGGAGATAACGACGTCGTCAAACTGCTCCTCGCGGCAGAGGCGGAGGAACTCCATGCAGGACTCGGTCATGCCCTCGGGCGTGTCACCAAAGCGCGACATGATGCGGTCCGAGAGGGAGCCGTGGTTGACGCCGATACGGATGGCGGTGCCATGTGCGCGGCAGAGGCGGAGGAAGGGGACGAAGCGCTCGCGGATCTTGCGGACGCCCTCGGCAAAGTCTTCGTCGGTATAGTCGGCGCGGAAGGTGCGTGCGCCATCGACGTAGTTGCCCGGATTGATGCGCACTTTCTCCACAAACTCTGCGGCCATGTCGGCGGCTTTCGGGTTGAAGTGGATGTCGGCCACGAGGGGCGTGTGGCACCCCTGCTCGTTCAATCGTTTACGGATAACGCCGAGGTTACGGGCCTCGCGTATGCCCTGGGCGGTGAAGCGGATGTATTCGGCGCCGGCGCGTGCCATGCTGATCGCCTGAACGACGGACGCATCCGTGTCCATGGTCGATACGTTGGCCATAGACTGGATGCGTACGGGGTAATCCCCGCCCAGCGGGGTGTTACCAATGGCGACTACCGAGGTAGGTCGTCGTTTCAATTTGTCTTGAATTTGAATTGGACGCTGGCCAACTCTTCGTTGGCCTTGACGATTTTCTTTTTGAGTCCCTCCTTATAGTTAGCCAGTCGACGGGCCAGCGCCTCGTCGCTGAGGGCGAGCATTTGAGCGGCCAAGATGGCAGCGTTCTGTGCGCCGTTGATGCCGACGGTGGCCACGGGTATGCCGGGAGGCATTTGCACGATGGCCAGAAGGGCGTCGATGCCGTCGAGTGAGGCGGCGATGGGCACGCCGACGACGGGCAGGGTGGTCATGGAGGCGATGACACCGCAGAGGTGTGCGGCCATACCCGCGGCAGCGATGATGACGCGGATGCCACGTCCTTCGGCGCCTCGGGCGAATCGCTCCACTTCCTCCGGGGTACGATGGGCGGAGAGGGCGTTCATTTCGAACGGGATCTCCATCTCATCGAGGAATTGAGCGGCTTTATTCATCACGGGCAGGTCAGAGACGCTGCCCATGATGATGCTGACTTGTGGGGTCATCCGATGAGCTTTTTGTAGTCGTCGGCCGAAAGAAGGCCTTCTACATCTGCCACATTAGCGGGTTTGACCTTGATCAGCCAGCCTTGTCCGTACGGATCGGAGTTGACCAGCTCGGGCTTATCCTCGAGCTCGGGATTCACTTCGAGCACCTCGCCAGCTACGGGCATGAGCAGGTCAGAGACGGTCTTAACAGCCTCAATGGAGCCAAAGGCCTCGTCCTTGGCCAGCGTCTCGCCCTCGGTGGCGATGTCAACGAATACGATCTCGCCCAGCTCCTGCTGTGCATAGTCGGTGATACCTACGAAGGCGGTGTCGCCTTCCACGCGGATCCATTCGTGATCCTTCGTGTACTTCAGTTCTGATGGAAAGTTCATGATGGTGTTATTGGTTTGATTAATGTGAAATTTATCGCGGGCAAATGTAGGGTGAGATATTTGGTTTGAAGCGGTGGCGATGCGTTTGCACCCTCGGAAAGCACTTCGCTACCCTCTACCCTCTATCCTCTACCCTCTACCCTTTACTCACAGCTCCTTCCTTAGGCGAGCCACAGGAATGCCGAGTTGCTCGCGGTATTTAGCCACCGTGCGGCGAGCAGGGGTATAACCTTTGGCACGGAGCAAGGCGCAGAGGGCCTCGTCGGTCACAGGGTTACGCTTGTCTTCGGCGTCGATCGTCTCGCGCATGATCTTCTTGATCTCGCGGGTGGAGATCTCCTCGCCCTGGTCGTTCAGGACGCCCTCGGAGAAGAAGAACTTGAGGGGGTAGATGCCGAAATTGGTCTGGACATACTTGCTATTGCTGACGCGTGAGACGGTCGAGATGTCGTAGCCCGCATGCTCGGCCACGTCCTTGAGGATCATGGGGCGGAGCTTCGTCTCGTCGCCGGTGAGGAAGAAGTCGGCTTGCAGCACGAGGATGGCCTCCATGGTGCGCTGGAGTGTCTCGCGACGTTGCCGGACGGCGTCGATGAACCAGCGGGCGGCGTCGAGCTTTTGCTTGACGAACTGCACCGCGTTGCGCATTTCCGAGCTACGGTTGGACTTGTTGCCGAGGTAGTCGCGAAACATATCGGCGTATTCACGGTTCACGTGCAGCTCGGGGGCGTCGCGCTGATTCATGCTGAGGCTGAGCTGGCCGTTGTGGCAGTCCACGATGAAGTCCGGCGTGATGCGGTTCATGGCCGTGTCTGAGGCCTCGTTCCAGCCGTTTCCGGGCTTGGGGTTGAGGCGGGTGATCTCACGCAGGACGGCCTTGAGCGTCGCCTCATCGAGGTCCAGCGCACGGCGGATCTTCTCGTAATGCTTGCGGGTGAAGGCGTCGAAATGCTCGTTGAGGATGCGCAGCGCCAGGGCGGTGTCGGGCGTGGGGCGCTTCTTTTTCAGTTGCAGGAGGAGGCACTCGCGGAGGTCACGGGCACCGACACCGGCCGGCTCAAAGTCCTGAATGATGCGTAGGACAGCCTCCACGCCCGCCTCGTTGGCCTCGATGCCGGCCTTGAACATCAGGTCGTCGGCCACGGCCGAGAGTTCGCGGCGCAGGTAGCCATCGTCGTCGATGTTACCGATGATGTAACGGCCTATTTCGCGTTCGCGCTCCGTGAGTGAGCGCAGGCTGAGCTGCTCTTCGAGGTGGTCGTGCATGGAGGGCCCGACGGCAAAGGGGATCTCCTCGCGCCGCTCCTCCGCGTTACTCATGGCGCGGAGCTGATACTCGGGGATGTCGTCGTCCGTGAGGTAGTCGCCCAGATCGGCCAGGGAGCTGTCCTCCGCCGTCATCTCGTCGTCCGAGTCGGTAGCGGGTTCGTCGTCCGATTCGGTCGGGTCGCGCCCTTCCTCTAAGGCGGGGTTCTCCTCCAGCTCCTGTTTGATGCGCTCTTCCATCTCCAAGGCGGGCAGCTCGAGCATACGGACCACCTGGATTTGTTGCGGTGAGAGGCGTTGCTGCAGGCTTTGCTGTAACTGTTGTTTCTGCATATCTGATACGTGGGGGGAAATCGTTCTGCTGTGATGATCTGCGGGCAAAAGTAGCGCAAAAGGGGAGCGGCGCGGGCCTTCACCCCGCCGGTTTGGCCCCAAACGCAGCCCCCCTCGAGGATTCCCCCGGCTGGTTCGCCCCTAAACGTAAGCCCGCAGGGCCATCCGCCGTCCGGTTGGGGGTGAATGGAGGTGTATATGCAATGCTTTTACATTAAAACCCATCATAGTCTCCTGTATGTAGAATGATTTTAATGTGATACGATATAATCTCAGATGTATGCAAATAGCTTTTGTTGTAAAAGCATACAGCCTGCATTGACATATCCATGCTTTTATATGAAAAGGATGTGATGTGTACTATATATCCTATGCTTTCAATCTAAAAGCATTAAACATGCATCGTCTATTTCATGCTTTCAGTCTAAAATCCTCATATACACTCTATGCATAATATGCTATCACTATAAAAGAACTAAACCTTCAATGCAGGTGATTGTCTTTTAATATGAAAGCCTTGAATAGACTCCCCTTTTTAGGGCCGTGGTGCGTGGGTGAAGGCTTGTCGGGACACGTTTAGAGGCCGCGAGGTGTGGGTGAAGTCCCATTGGGACACGTTTAGAGGCCACGGAGCGTGGGTGAAGGGCAAAAAGAGGCGGCGCCTCTGCCTACCTTTGCCCCGGATCAGAGAACCATACTGCTATACATATGACTTCCTTCGACATCACCATCCTCGGCTGCGGATCGGCCACGCCCACGCTGCGACATGAGGCCACGGCGCAGGTGATCGACCTGCGCGACAAGCTCTACCTCATGGATTGTGGCGAGGGGGCGCAGCTACAGATGCGGCGCTACCACATCCGCTTCAATCGCATCACGCACATCTTCATCTCTCACCTCCACGGCGACCATTGCTTCGGTCTGCCCGGGCTACTCTCCACGCTCGGCATGCTGGGCCGGACGGGTGAGCTGGTCGTCCATGGACCGCATGCCTTGGAAGACTTCCTCCGGCCCATCCTCACGGTCTTTTGCAAGGACATGCCCTACGAGGTGCGCCTCGACCTGATCGACCCCACGCAGCACGCGCTCGTGATGGAGGATCGCTCCGTCAGCGTCTGGTCCATCCCCCTCAGCCACCGCATCCCCGCCTGCGGCTACCTCTTTGCCGAACGCCCGGCCGAGGCGCACATTCGGCGCGATATGATCGACTTCTACCAGGTGCCCGTCCATGCGCTGCGGGCCATCAAGCAGGGGGCCGACTATGTCACTCCAGACGGCGTCACCGTGCCCCACGAGCGACTCACGCGTCCGGCCACACCGCCACGCCGCTATGCTTTCTGTTCGGACACGGAGTTTCTGCCCTCCATCGTGCCCCTCGTCGAGGGTGTGGACTGCCTCTACCACGAGGCCACGTTCATGGAGCGAGACGTGGCGCGTGCCCGCCAGACCTTCCACTCCACTGCCCGCGAGGCGGCCGAGATCGCCCGTCGGGCAGGTGTAAAGCGCCTTGTGCTCGGTCATTACTCGGCCCGTTACGACGACCTCACGCCCCTCCTCGCCGAAGCCACGGCCGTCTTCCCCCACACCACGCTCGGCCAAGAGGGCATGCGGGTGGCACTGTGACACCTAATCATTGAACAAGGAAATGACACGACTAATTACGATAGAAGACTTCACCGACGTGTACGTCAAACTGCGCCAACGCGGCGCTCGCTTCCTGCTCTCCAAACTGAGTCTCGACCGCAAGAGACGCTCTGTCAGCGCCTTCGATGCCTCACTGGAGCACACGTCGAACTGGTGGGAGATTCCGCTTGTGAAGGAGCGCTGGAACCGGATGATTACGGGCGATGCACATGTGACTTTTGAGGAGTACACCATCGATCGATACCTCTCACAGATGGTGCCGCCGCTACGGGTGCTCTCGCCCGGGTCGGGGTATTGCCAACATGAGCTGGCTATGGCTGACAATCCCCTCTTTGGGGAGATCGTTTGCCTCGACATCAATCAGGGCAACTTAGACGATGCCGCAGCACGTGCCCGGGAACGTGGACTCAGCAACCTGACTTTCCACTGTGGCGACATTGAAGGCTTTGACTTTACCCATGAGCGCTTCGATCTGGTCATGTTCAACAACTCGCTGCATCACTTTCGCAATGTCCGCAGGCTTCTCGGCAGCCTGATCCCGCAATGCCTCAAGCCAACGGGGTTGCTGCTGGTTTATGAATACGTGGGGCCGACGCGCTTCCAGCTTCCCTCCACGCAGATACGCGCCATCAATGAGGCGATCCGCCTGATCGAGAAGCCGCTTCGGCAGCGCTATCGCACGTCGACCTACAAGACGCATTACTACGGCTCAGGCCTGTTGCGTATGGTCATGGCCGATCCCTCAGAGGCGGTCGATTCGGCCTCTATCCTGCCAGCCCTGCATGCGTTTTATGACACCATTGAGGAGCGTCCCTTCGGTGGTAACATCCTGCCGTATGCGTTGAAAGACTTGGCCTTTCACTTTGTCCGCCCTGATGAATGCGCCACTGAAACGCTTCACCGCCTCTTCCGTTTCGAAGATGAGTATATCCGCACGCACCAGAGTGATTATGTGTTCGGACTCTATCGACCAAAGAGGGGGTAGAGATTAGGGTATGATACACCATGGCCTGAGACGCAAATGATTCTTGTGCGTCTCAGGCCTTGTGCCGTTTTTTCATGATCGTATCTTTGCGGCGTGTAGAACCTGCCAAGCCTCTCAACGATGCTCAAATCGGCAGGTCGTTTTATTTTATACCGTTTCGTGTTCATGAAAAAAGCCCCTTACACCAAGCGCCCTTTGTCAATCTCTGAACAACTCGTTCGATTAGAAGAGCGGGGACTTCTGATTGATGAGAAGAAGAAAGCTGAAAGATACTTGCGCACCATCGGCTACTTCCGGCTGAGTGCTTATTTCTATCCTCTGCTGTTGGAGCCTAAGACGGACCACTTATACAAGGCTGGTTCCTGCTTTACTGATGCCCTTAATATGTATCGTTTCGATCGGAAACTGCGGCTGTTGGTGTTCTCTCAAATTGAGAAAATTGAAATAGCTGTCCGTGCATCCATTGTGCGTGTAGGAGTGGATACGACTAAGAGCGTATCCTGGTTTTTGGAAGAACAGTTTTTTCATGACAGAGGTCGTTTTGAGAAGTCGCGAGGCCTTATTCTGAAAGAATGGGACACCTCCAAAGAGGACTTCGTAGAACACTTCAAGACATGTTATACCGAAGAAAATAAACCGGTCTGGATGCTTGCCGAAATACTTCCTTTAGGGGTGCTCTCGAACTTATACATGAATATCGGGAAGGCCTCTTTGAAAAAAGTGATCGCCAAGGAGTTTGGATTGCCTGCTGATGTTTTCGCCTCCTGGTTGCAGTGCCTTTCCGGTGTCCGTAATATTTGCTGTCATCACAATCGGTTATGGAATAGGCAGCTTCCTAACAAGCCAAAAACACTTGAACGCCCCGTTCACCCGTGGATTGATCAGCAGGAGATTCATGCCGGGCGCACTTATTATAAACTGGCCATGATCCGATATATCTTGATTTCGGTAAACCCTCGCAATCGTTTTACCCTCAATCTGAAAAAGCTCATCGATGAATATCCGACGGTTGACATAGCAGCGATGGGTTTCCCTCCCGGTTGGGAGTCACAGCCTTTATGGTTGTTATAGCACAAGGCCTGAGACGCAAATGATTCTTGCGCGTCTCAGGTCTTGTTGCATGGGGTGCCCGTCAGGAGATGGGGAGTCGCTTACTGCTGTGCGTGTCGGATGGACGGATCGGCCGTGAAGGGGTGGGCGCAGCGGGTGGTGTCACAAGGGACGGTCGACTGTTGCTGCGCATAGCCCTCGTGGGGCGTGGCGGCGGGTGAGATGGAGGTTTCGCCCTTCATCTCGGAGCGGGTGTGGTTGTAGTTGGCCGCCAAGACGACGACCAAAAGGAGCAGTCCGGCGGCGGACTTTTTGCGATTGGTGATTTGATTCCTATTCATAGTGCTGATTGATCATGTCTCAAACGGGTTGGATGAGGTGGGTGCTGACGATCTCGCCGTAGATGGCGGTGTGGAAGTCACGGTTGCTGCCGGTGGCTTCGCCGGGGACGTCCTGCGGGTAACACGACTTGAGTATCGCCTCGTTGCCGGGCAGGAAGCAGTCGGCCTGCTGGAGCTGGCGGTAGAGGATGCGACACTCGAGCGTGAGGGGTAGCTCGGCCAGGCCGGGCACCGAGACCTCGCTACCGGGCACGAGGTGCAGACCGAGCGTGGCGATCTTGTCTTCGTTGCGCCCGGAGTGGGTGCCGAGGTAACTGATGAGGCGCGTGAGGTGATCCATGCCGGGGGCGGGGAGGTTGACGGTGAACTCGGGGTTGCGGTCGAGTAGGCCGTGGGTGAAGCGTCCGGTGCGGACGTAGGTGATGAAGAGGGGGCGGTTCCACTCGATGCCGATCATGCCCCACGAGATGGTCATCGAGTTCGTGCGACCGTCGGCTGAGGCGGTGAGGCTCACGCCCCGACGGAGGGCTTGGAGGATGTGCCCGTAATGCGCTATGAGCTCGACGGGCGTCTTTTTGAATGCTTCTGTCATTGTGTGCTTGTTGCTTTTATAACCTTGAATTGGGCCGCGAAGAAAGTGGTTTTTGTCGGCCGGTGTCTTCTTGTCTATACCTTCCTTTTCTTCCCTTGATGGCCTTCTTTTCTTCTCTTGATAGAAGAAAAGAAGGCCCCTGCCGGGGCAGGGAAGTTTAGCCGGGTACCTCTTAGTCTGTCATTTACTCAACAAACACCTCAACGAATCAACAAACAAACACCCCAACCCCTCAACGCAACTCGAGGTTGACGATGCGCTGGTTGAAGCGACGGTGGAAGTAGGGGATGTGGTAGAGGGTGCGGAAGACGAAGGGGAAGCGTCCGCGGGCGTGGTCGCTCATGTAGTACTCGCGGACGAGGTGGATGCGGGGGTTCCAGTGCTCTATCTCGTGGGTATCGAGGACGGACCATTTGAACTCGACCGTCTTATCGGTCTTCTTCACGACGTCGTGATGCTTGGCGTTGTTCACGAGCGAGTAGGCCAGCATGTCGAAGAGGATGGTGGTGCCGTCGGGGAGGTCGCGGCAGATGGCGTCGAAGAAGCTCCGCACCTCTGCCTCGGTGAAGTACATCAGCACGCCTTCGAGGATGAGGAGCACGGGCCGACCGTGGGCGCGGACGGTGTCGATCCAGCGGAAGTCGAGGAGGGACATGGCCAGGTAGGTGTTGCGCTCGGTCTCGGGCAGGAGGCGACGGCGGAGGTCGATGGCCTCGGGCAGATCGAGGTCGTACCAGTGGGTGACGGCGGGGCGGCCTAGGCGGTCGTAGCGGGCGTCGATGCCGGCGCCGAGCTGTATGACGACGGCGTCGGGGTGGGCCTCGAGGAATTTCTTGGCCTCGCGGTCGATCAGGTCGGCGCGGATGCAACAGCCGACTTGCGACATGGTGCCGCCCCGGAACTTCGTGAAGTCATAGTCGATGCGGTTCATGATTTCGACCGCCTTCGGGTCGCGCAGCAGGGCGTCCGGCCGATTCGTCTCGGTGGCTTTGGCCCAGAGGGTGATGAGCATGGTTTCGGGTACGCCCGATAGTTTATCTGCTTTCATATTTTGATGGTGTTTATCGTTATGCGATCTTGTTTTACGGCGCAAAGGTATCTCGTCTGAACGGTGATCAAAATCCCTAATTCGGGGGAGGATGAGGGGGGCAATGAGGGGTGTGCTAATAGGTTCGGAACGTATCGTAACCACGTTCCGAGGTACCCAAGACCACGTTCGGAACGTATCAACACCACGTCCGGAACGTATCAACACCACGTCCGGAACGTATCGAGACCACGTTCGGAACGTATCGACACCACGTTCGGAACGTATCGAGACCACGTTCGGAACGTATCGACACCACGTCCGGAACGTATCAAGACCACGTCCGGAACGTATCATAACCACGTTCCGAGGTACCCAAGACCACGTCCGGAACGTATCGACACCACGTTCGGAACGTATCAAGACCACGTCCGGAACGTATTACAACCACCTCAGAACGTATTAGAATACGTTCGGAACCAACTATTCCCCTCAAAAGCAGAAGTCTCGATGTCGGAGTAAGTGGACTGATAATTAGGCAGAAAGGGGTCGATATGCTTCCGATTGCGTCGAGCGTAAAAGGCAGAAAAGTGCGATTTTGGGCAGAAGTTCAGTTACCAAAGCATTACCCCACCCCGCGACAGGTAACGAGGGTGCAAAAGCAGGTAACTGAACCTTTCTCGCACACGGTCCCTTTGCATTGATATACAGGAATCTGCACAGGTAACGGGCGCTTTGAACCGGGTAATTTTGCCCACAGTTTTCAAAGCGTATGGATGACATGAAAATGAAGGTGTTGCTCTACCTTAAAAAGAGCTCTCTCGATAGGTCAGGAAAGGCGCCGATCATGGGACGCATCACGCTGGGGCGTTCCATCGCACAGTTCAGTTGCAAGCTGTTTTGCAATCCCAATTTGTGGAACCCGCGCGAAAGTCGGATGGATGGGAAGAGTCGTGAGGCGGTTGAAGTCAATGGACGGTTGGACAACCTCCTTCTCGCCGTTCAGTCTTCCTATCAGTCCTTGCTTGCCAAAGGATCTCCATTTGACGCAACCGACATCAAGGAGGATTTCCAAGGCAGCGTGCAGAGTCGAACCATGCTATTGGAGCGGTTTGACGGCCTGATCGAGGATATGGAGGAGCACGTCGGGATAGACATCAAAAGAGAGTCTTTGGTCTTGTATCGTCAAACGAGAGCGCGATTGCAACAGTTCATTCGGGCGAAGCATAACGCTTCCGACTTAACCTTTTCGCAGCTCACGGAAAACTTCATCAAACAATTCGAGCAATTTGTGACCGGAGAAGTTGGTCTGAAACAGAGCACTTGCTATAACATGATCGTCCTTATCAAGAAGGTCTGCAAACTGGCTTATCGCGAAGGAGCGGCGGACTCCTTGTTATTCGACAATGTGCATGTAGACAAGGGAGATAGTAGACTGCCCAAAGCGCTCGATAGGGAAGCGTTGGACAAGTTAAAGGCGCTCTGTTTTGACGGCTGGGAGATTGACTTGGAGACAGCGCGCGATGTGTTTCTTTTCGCCTGTTACACCGGCGCCGCCTATTGCGATTTGATGACGCTGAACCCTGAGCATCTCATTCGCGACGACGAGGGCGTCCTTTGGCTGAAATTCAACCGACAGAAAACAGGTGTCCTCTGCCGTGTAAAGCTGTTGCCCGAGGTGCTTCGATTGATGAACCGACTGTCTGATGAGAGAAGGAACACGTTACTTCCTCACATCGATTACCTGACCTATCAATCGCACCTGAAGGTTCTCAGGCTGCGGGCCGGTATCGCGCTACCCATCACCTCGCACACCGCCCGACATACCTTTGCTACGCTCATCACCTTGGAACAGGGCGTGCCCATCGAGACCGTCAGCAAGATGCTTGGACATAGCACGGTGCGCATGACCGAGCGATATGCGAAGGTGACACCGCAGAAGTTATTCGAGGAATTTGATCGCTTGATCGCCTTCACCGAAGATTTGCACCTAACCATTTAACCACAGACCAACATGAGAAGTACATTCAAGATCCTGTTCTACATCAACAGACAGAAGACGAAGACAGACGGCAAGACGGCCATCTTTTGCCGCGTCACCATCGATGGTAAAAGTACGGTCATGACAACCGGCGAGGAATGTCTTCCAGATGAATGGAACAGCAAACAGGGTATAACCGGCGAAAAGAAAATCAACCAACGCCTCGCAGCGTTTAGAGAGCTTGTGGAAAAGGCCTACGCGGAAATGCTTACGAAGGACGGCGTGGTCAGTGCAGAACTGCTCAAGAACCGCTTGCAGGGTGTCGCGGCAACTCCAACCACCCTTTTGGCCATGAGCGAGGCGGAACTGCAATCCGTGAAGACATGCGTGGGCAAGTCAAAGGCTGAAAGCACCTACCAAAACCTGATCTATTCGGACAAGCTGCTTCGGGCGTTCGTGAAGGAAAACG